>CZKL01000024.1_pt1 | contig 27524 bp, 28 predicted proteins | sample 1122441 | NCBI WGS metagenome assembly CZKL01 (sample SAMEA3539301, study PRJEB10725) | soil metagenome | biome: tundra; feature: field; material: soil | place: USA | collected 2010-05 | depth 0.15 m
TGCCACAGAATAACCACCGAACAATCATCGACTTATATGTCCTACTTTCGGATTCGCAGTAAACTCCCGCTAGGTGGGAGTTAGACAGAAGATGCCGGTCATTTGCCTCTTATCAGGACGCACAGCAGATTCCGCAAGCATGCGTGAATCTGGTAAGGGAGAGGCTTCGAGAATGACCGACCAACAGTCCGATCGAGTGCCAAGGGGAAGCGCAGGCCATGGTGCGTTTTCGAAAGATCCTTTTCCCAATCGCTTTTTCAGAGGCGGCTGTTGCTATGGCCTCCTCGGTTAGAGAGATGGCCCAACGATTCAATGCCTCTGTCACAGTGTTGAATGCTTGCAATCTCGCTCCTGAATATATTAGTGGACCTGCGCTTGACGCACCGTGTGATTTAAAAGAGAGGACAATCTTCTTCTCTCCAGCCCTTCAAGAGGTGCGCAATCAACAAGAGCGGCGCCTAAAGGAATTCGTGCGCACCCATTTCTCCGGTATCGGCCATACTGAAAGAATCGAGATTGGCGATCCGGCAGCAGTCATCGAATGGGTTGCAAAGTGCGAGAAAACTGACCTGATTATGATGCCACCCGAGGACTGGGGCGGTTTCGCCGTCTGCTCTTGGACTCGGTAACTTCAAAGGTCTTGCACGACATTGCCTGCCCGATGTGGACCAGCGTCCATAAGTCTGAACGTGTATTAGCTTTGCCCCTCGGGTATCGATCAATCCTTTGCACCGTGGGAATGAGCCGCGAAGAAAACATCGCTCTTGATGAGAGGAATTGGGAAGAATGAAGTGAAGGTTGATGCTTGGCTCAAGGATGTCGCTCCCAGCACGAAATTGCGAAGGTGGTTTGGCCATGATCCAACCAAGTGGGGTCAATTCCGTCGCCAGTATTTCTCGGAACTCAAGGCAAATCCGAATGGCTGGTGGCCAATTGTCGAGGCCGAGAGGAAAAGAGCGGTAACCCTGCTTTACAGCGCGAACGACCAAACACATAACAATGCGGTTGCCCTTTATGAATTCTTGAAAGCCCATTTGGCGAGCGCCAAATGAACGACAAGTGGCTCCGTGACCTCGCGCCATGAGATCGAGTTCGCCGGTACTCATGCGCCGGTGAACTTGCGCGACAAGAAATATCGTGTCACGATACATATATGAACAACAGACCAGTGACACCTGGTCCGGACTTACTTCTCGCGACATTAGCTGAGTTTCGCTATGAATTGCGGCGTTTCTTGCTCTTCAGCGAATGCGCAGCTCTGAAAGTAGGACTGCACCCCCAGCAGCATCAACTTCTTCTCCAGGTGGCAGGCGCCCCCGAGAATACGGATGCAACGATTGCATATGCGGCCGAGCGGCTTGGGCTAAAGCACAACAGTACTGTGGAACTTGTCGACCGCTCAGAGCGCGAAGGGTTGCTAGCACGTAAGTCTGATCTGGTTGACAAACGGCGAGCGATTTTGCGTGTTACTCGCAAAGGCAGACTGGTTCTTGGCCGGTTCGCTGGCAACCATGCGAAGGAGTTAAACGAGCTTGCGCCCCGGCTGACGAAGGCGTTAAAGCACATCTCATTCAATGCGCACAGATCGACCGGCGCGGAGGCTTGATGAGATCGAGGCCCTCTGCTTTGCGCGATTTTACTGTCGATCACCGAGTTTGGCTGCTGACAGGGGCAGCACTCTTTATCGGCATCGGCGCAGCGGCCCTGGCGGTAGTCTTGCTGCGGGCGATCGCGTTTGCGACGAACGTCTTCTACTACCACCGGCTGAGCTTGGCGATGGTCGGGCCTGCCGGGTCAACAGTTTCACCTTTGATTATGCCGTTGGTTCCGGTCGTTGGCGGATTGCTGGTGGGACTCATTGCGCACTATGGCTCCGATAAAATTCGAGGACACGGAATTCCAGAGGCGATTGAAGCGATTCTGCTGCGTGGCGCGCGAGTGGACCCCAAAGTAGCGCTTCTCAAGCCTCTTTCAGCGGCAATCGCCATTGGATCTGGCGGCCCATTCGGCGCGGAAGGGCCGATCATCATGACCGGCGGAGCCTTTGGATCCCTGATCGCGCAGTGGCTGCACCTGACTGATGCAGAGCGCACAACACTGTTGGTGGCTGGCGCGGCTGCCGGAATGTCGGCAACTTTTGCTGCGCCGATTGCTGCGATTCTGTTGGCGGTTGAACTGCTGCTCTTCGAGTGGCGGCCACGCTCACTTGTGCCGGTAGCGGTGGCGAGTGTTATCGCTGCCGCGTTGCGTGTCAGTTGGCTCGGAGCGGGGCCCCTTTTCCCTGTTGAACTCCATTCGACCATTCCTTTAGGGCGCACATTGCTTCTGGCTGTTCCACTTGGAATGCTCGTGGGTCTTGCTTCCGCTGGCCTGAGTCGTCTGATGTACTGCTTTGAAGATGGGTTTGAGCACATTTTGCGGTCGTCTGGGAGTGCACTGGATGTGGTGGCCGGCGATTGGCGGCATCGGCATCGGCATCGGCTTAGGCGGCTTCTTCTTCCCGCGTGGGCTGGGCGTTGGCTACGACAATATCGCGGAACTACTGCGCGGGAATGCTCCAGTCGCGCTGCTGCTTGGATTGCTTGTCGCCAAGTCGTTGATGTGGGCATTTTCGCTCAGTTCTGGAACTTCGGGCGGCGTGCTCGCGCCCCTGTTGACGATTGGTGCTGCGTTAGGTGAATCGGTGGCACAGTTGGCTCAAATGCCGGTAGAGACACAAGCACTTTGGGCTATGATGGGTATGGGAGCGATGCTCTCGGGCGCTCTGGGAGTTCCGCTCACTGCGATCCTTTTCTCGCTTGAGTTGACCCATGCTCTACCGGCAATACTGCCGCTGACGCTGGCATGTACGGCTTCGTACCTGGTTACCTCGCTGGTCATGCCTCGATCGATTCTGACAGAGAAACTGAGCCGCCGGGGATACCATTTGTCGCGTGAGTATGGCGTCGACCCGCTTGAGATGGTCAGCGTAGCGGACGTGATGACGGAAGTGTTTCCGCAACCTGAGACTGGAGAGACAAACGACATCCCTGAGACACTACCTGAGATCCTTGCATACACGGATGAGACTTGCAGAGCGGTGGCAGAAGAGATGGCAATCACTGGAGTCACAAGCATGATCGTGATGGATCGGGAAACGGGCCAGCTTCGCGGGAGTATCAGCGCACAGGAATTGTTGACTGGACGAAGGCGTCATGTCGACCGGGAGATGGAGAGAAGCAGTTCATTCCGTTCCGGATGAGGAATCGAGAGATGAATATGGGCAGCTTGAGTTTAATCGTGTAGGCACACGCCGTCTGAATCGACGGGATTGAAAGGGATGCGATGTCGGATTCACAATTTTATTCATGCGAAATGAGAAGATGTTTTTGAGAGAGCATGAAGCGTAGAAACATCTTTTTCGGGACTCAGGCGATAATGCCAGCTCTTCTGTTGTAATGTGGGCAGGCGCGTTCGGTTTCCCGCCTGCCCTTCCAGTCTGCGTTCGTTGATCAACCTTGATCGATGGGGCGTAACACAAGTGCCTTTCGACGTTACAAATCGAATTGCGAGGCTCGCCGGTCCTGAAAAGCGGGTGTCAGCTCGTATCAGCACCTTGGCAGCTTTCGTCGGCTTGCTGGCAAATACCCGACAGGCTTCCGCGGGTTCCCCAACAAGCATCTTTGACCCTGCCGCCACGCCCGCGCACTCCATCTTCAGCCTCTCGATGCTTGTGATGTCGGTTACGCTGGTCATTTTCCTGGTTGTCGCGGGACTGCTGCTCTACGCCCTGGTCCGATTTCGACAACGCTCTACAGACTCCGGGCAAGAACCTGCGCAGGTCTACGGCAGCGATCAAATCGAGCTTTCGTGGACAGTCATTCCAATCCTGATTGTGGTCATGTTGTTTTTGTCAACCACGCGCGTCATTTTGGAAACGGAAGCCAAACCCAAGCCTGAGAATGCAATGAACGTTACTGTGATCGGGCACCAGTTTTGGTGGGAATACCGGTATCCGAAGCTGGGCGTCGTAACTGCAAACGAACTGCACATCCCCATCAGCGATCCCAACAGCCCCACCCCAACGTATCTCGAAATGTCGTCGGCAGATGTTACGCACAGTTTTTGGGTTCCTCGGCTTGCGGGCAAGACGGATTTAATTCCGAACAGGGTCAACACGATGTGGCTTGATCCGCCCAAGGCCGGCTTGTACCTTGGCCAATGCGCCCAATATTGCGGCACCCAGCATGCAAAGATGCTTTTGCGCGTTTACGCTGAAACCCCGCTGGACTTTGCAGCCTGGGTCAAGCAGCAACAGCAGCCTTCACGCGCCGATCTGTCTGACCAGCCGCTGGCGGAAGCGGGTCGAAAGGTTTTTCTTCACAACGCATGTATCAACTGCCATACGGTGACGGGCACGGTTGCGACTGGGCGCTTCGGGCCGGACCTGACGCATCTCGCCGGCCGGGACACGATAGCCTCGGGCGCCATTTCAAACACACCCAAACAACTGAGGGCATGGATTGCCAATCCGGATGAGATGAAGCCCGGATCACTGATGCCGTCCATGCATTTGAACAATCACGACCTGGATGCAGTTACGGCATATCTCACCACGCTCCATTAACCATCGATTGGAAAGCAGCGCAACATGGCCAACGAAGCCCCAGCCCTGGAAGCCATAGACCTGATCGCGCCCGCAGACCATTCCTCCAGGCCTGGCGTCGTATACGAGTGGCTCACCACCGTGGACCACAAGAAGATCGGCATCATGTACATCGTCTATGCGCTCATCTTTCTGGTCCTCTCCGGAGCGCAGGCGCTGCTGATGCGGATTCAACTGGCCGTTCCGAACAATCACTTTGTGAGCCCGCAGATATTCAATCGACTCTTCACCATGCATGGCTCAACCATGGTGTTCTTCGTCGGAATTCCCATCCTGTTTGGATTTGGGAATTATCTGATCCCGCTCATGATTGGCGCCCGCGACATGGCCTTCCCCAGGTTGAACGCCTTCAGTTTCTGGATATCGGCATTCGGGGGAGCCCTCCTCTACCTGAGCTACTTCGCAGGCAGTGGCCTCTATGGAGCAGGTTCCGCTCCTGACGTCGGTTGGTTCGCTTATGCACCTCTGACCGCAAAGGTGTTCTCGCCGGGGCACAGCACGGACTACTGGACACTGTCGATTCTGATGAGCGGCATCGGCACCACTGGAACGGCGGTCAACATCGTTGCCACGACCATCTGCATGCGTTGCAAAGGCATGACGTTGACCCGTATGCCGCTGTTTGTATGGCTGCTGCTGGTCACCAGTTGCATGGTCTTCGTTGCCGTCAGTCCGCTAACCGCCGCGCAGATCATGCTCACTCTGGACCGCTATCTCGGCTCTCACTTCTTCGACACGCAGGCTGGCGGTTCCGCCGTCCTTTGGATGCACTTCTTCTGGATCTTCGGTCACCCGGAGGTCTATATCCTTGTCCTTCCTGCCTTCGCATTCATTAATGAGATCGTACCGGTCTTCTCGCGGAAGGCGATCTTCGGTTATCCCGCCATGGTCGCCGCTTCTGTCGGCATTGGCTTCATAAGTCTCAGCGTGTGGGCCCATCATATGTTTACCGTCGGCATGGGCCCGGCGGGGAACACCTTCTTTGTATTTGCCACCATGGTTGTGTCGGTGCCGACAGGCATCAAGATGTTCAATTGGCTGGCTACAATCTGGGGTGGAAAGGTCAGGTTTCGAACACCGATGATGTTCGCGGTTGGCTTCCTCTTCCAGTTTCTTATAGCCGGACTCACCGGCATCATGCTGTCCGCGGCACCGTTCGACTGGCAGTTAAGCGCGTCTTATTTCGTTGTGGCTCACTTCCACTATGTTCTGGTCGGCGGCATCCTCTTTGCCCTGTTCGCTGCTTTCTATTACTGGTACCCCAAGATGACGGGGCACATGATGAGCGAGACGCTGGGCAAGTGGCACTTCTGGTTTTTCATCATCGGTTTCCATCTCACCTTCGACTTCATGCATGTTCCAGGACTTCTTGGAATGCCCAGGCGCATTTACACCTATGAGGCAGGGCGTGGATGGGAGTACTGGAATCTGATCGTCGGCATTGGTGCAATCGTTCAGGCCATTGGCACATTGATCTTTGTCTACAATCTTGTTCACTCCTATTTTCGCGGGAAGATTGCCGGACCTGATCCATGGGACGCCTGGACGCTGGAATGGTCAACTGCTTCACCGCCGCCTTCGTACAACTTTGCTGTGGAGCCAACCGTAGGCAGCCGCAGGCCGCTATGGGACCTAAAGCACCCAGAGGATCCAGATTCGAGTTATGAATGATGCAGACTCCGGAGACAGTTCCCGTCAGCGACAATTCGGAAGCTCCGTGGGTGCTGCCCAATCGTGGCATCGTGGGCATGTGGTGCCTGATTGCGGCCGAAGCGGCCATCTTCATGATTTTTGTCGTTGCCTACATTTACTACCTGGGGAAGAGTCTGACCGGACCACTTCCTTCACGGATATTGGAACTGCCAATTGTAGGTACGATCTGCCTGCTTTCCAGCAGCTTGACGGTTCACGCGGCGGTAAGTGCGCTCCGGAAAGGTAAGGTCAAGCGCTGTACCTTAGCACTGGCTGTGACGGTGCTCCTCGGAGCGGCGTTCTTATGGACAACGGCCGCTGAGTGGCATCACCTCATCTATGAAGAAGGATTTACGATCCGTACAAATTTGTTTGGAACGACCTATTACTCGCTGGTTGGTCTGCACGCCTCGCACGTCGTGGTAGGACTGCTCTTCCTGACGGTTGCCTTCCTGTTCAGTGCGAGCGGCCGGCTTGGCGAAGTGTATGCAGAACGCCTTGAAGTGCTGTCGCTTTACTGGCACTTTGTCGATGCGGTGTGGGTCGTCGTGTTTCTGGTTGTATATGTACTTGGGCGATAACAATTCGATGCGCAAGCCCGGACGGGAATCAATGCCATGATGCAGGCTGACAATCAAAACCGTGATGGCCATACCGCTCAAGCACATGCAGGAGCCGTACAGCTACCCGCCCCTACAATTTGGCCGATCGTGTTTGCCTTCGGGCTGGCGCTGATCTTCACAGGCATGGTTACGCATTGGATCATGAGCCTGTTAGGGGCGTTGCTTGTGGTTCCAGGAATTGTGGGTTGGTTTCTTGAAGTCCTACCGCGGGAGCATCATGTCTATGTTCCCGTGAGCGCAGAGATTATTCAGGTGGTCAGCACGCACACCACGCGCGCGCAAGTGCCAGCCGGGCCCAATCACCGCAAACTGCTGCCCATTGAAACTTTCAGCATTACGGCGGGAATCAAGGGAGGTCTTGCGGGAGGGACTGCAATGATCGTCCCCGCTGCGCTGTACGGACTCATTCGGTATCACAGCATCTGGTATGCCGTGAACCTGCTTGCAGCGGGTGGTTTTGTCAGTTGGGCAGGCGAGAGCGATGCCTTTCTTGCGCAGTTTCATCTGCTCGGCTTGCTTGCGGCGGCTGGGATTCACACAACGGCCTCGCTGCTGCTCGGCCTGCTTTACGGAGCCATGCTGCCGATGTTTCCGAGAAGGCCCATCCTCACCGCCGGATTTATTGCGCCGTTTCTGTGGACGGGCTTGCTCTACTCGGCCATCGGCGTCATCAGCCCCGTCCTGGACCGGCGCATCAATTGGCTCTGGTTTGTTATCTCCCAGATTGCCTTTGGGCTGGTGGCGGGATTCGTAGTCAATCGGCAGGTGAAGGTGCGAACTGCACAGTTCCAGGCTCTTCCATTTGCAGTTCGTGCCGGATTGCATACCAGCGCCAAGGACGAAGGGCCTGACCTTCCATGAAACTGAGACCAACACGACTCGCCTTGATCAACGCGCTTGTTGCGTCAGCGGGACTTTCTGTCTTTGGATGCGGGCATATCCCCGGCCGCCCCAGCCCTGGGCCTCAGGTAGCGCGACCGGAACAGGTCCTGGATTTTGCCGTTCTGTACAAGAGCAACTGCTCGGCCTGTCATGGAGAGAACGGCGCCAATGGGGCGGCAATCGCACTGGCCAATCCGGTCTACCTCGCTGTGGTTGACGAAGACACACTTCGCGAAGTTTCCGCCAAGGGCGTTGGCGGGAAATTGATGCCGGCCTTTGCACGGAGTGCTGGCGGCACACTGACCGATCAGCAGATAGGCATCCTGGCGCACGGAATGAAGCTGGAATGGAACAAGCCGGCGTTTCCTTCATTGCCCAGTATGCCAAGCTATCGAGCTACGCTGCCTGGCGACGCTGCGCGTGGCGAGCAGGTATTCGGAGTGTTCTGTGCCTCATGTCACGGTGCTCACGGCGAGGGGATGACAGCCACGATCAACGGCAAGGGAACCAAGGTGGGCTCCATTGTCGATGAGTCATATCTGGCCTTGATCAGCGATCAGGCCCTGCGCAGTTTCACCATTGCCGGCGTGCCGGGAGGAGTGATGCCAGACTGGCGCACCGACGCCGCTGTTCCCATGACCGACCGGAAAATCACGGACGTGGTCGCCTGGCTGGCCTCCAGGCGCACAGCTGATCCTGGACAACCTTACGCGATGCACCAATAAATCCGGCGTTGAATCGCCTACCCAGCAGGAGTTGAACGAATGAACCCGAATGAACCCGATCCGCAGCCCATTTCGCACGGTGATCAAAGCCGCGAACAGCCTATGAAGACTGAGCCGAGTCGCGCCAAGCAGGCAGCGCACTCCCGGCGCGCATTCTTGTTCAAGCTTTCTCTGCTTGCCAATGGCGCTGTCGGCGCGGTGCTGGCGGTTCCCATCGTCGGCTATCTGCTGGGGCCTGCCTTCAAGAAGAAATCCTCCGATGAGTCATGGGTTGACCTTGGACCGGTGAGTGCTTTTCCTAAAGGCGAAACCCGGCTGGCCACATTCCGCAACCCCGTGACCACAGCGTGGGATGGCCAAACAGGCGATGTTCCCTGCTGGGTCCGCCGCGTTTCGGGCACAACATTTCAGGTCTTTGCCATCAACTGTGCGCACCTTGGGTGCCCCGTGCGCTGGTTCTCTGAATCAAAGCTATTTCTGTGCCCCTGCCACGGAGGAGCGTACTACGAAGACGGTTCTCGTGCTTCTGGTCCGCCGGAGCGTGGGCTGTTTGAATACGAACACAGGATTGTGGGAGACGCGCTCGAAATCAGCGCGGGGAAGATGCCCACACTTGCGACGCGATCCTCCTCTGCGCAAACCTTGACCCAGATCACAGGTGTTGGAGTGGCGAACGGGCTGGCCGGCTTCCAGAACCCGAAAACGCAGAGCCTGAAACCGAGGTGCGGGTCATGCCAGGGATGAAGCAAGCAGGGCTTCGCATATATCAGTGGTTCGAAGACCGTCTTGGCCTCGGAAAGCCCGTCATCGATGCGGCGGAGCACGATGTGCCTGCAAGCACCGCCAGTTGGTGGTATGTATTCGGCAGTGCGGCCACGGTCCTGCTGGTTTTACAAGTAGTGACGGGAGTTCTTCTGGGGCTTGTGTATTCGCCTTCCGCGGGGCAGGCCTGGTCCAGTCTGGAGTTTCTCGATCATAGCGTCATGCTGGGTTGGTTTCTGCGCGCCCTGCACGGTTGGGGATCGGACTTCATGATCGCCATCGTGCTTATCCATCTAGCACAGGTCTTTCTCTTCGGCGCGTACAAGTTTCCTCGCGAACTCACCTGGATCGTCGGCGTTTTTCTGCTTTTGCTGACGCTGGGCATGGCGTTCACCGGACAGGTCTTGCGCTTCGACCAAGACGCCTATTGGGGCCTCGGCATTGGAGCGTCGATCGTAAGCCGCGCCCCCTGGATAGGCGGCCCTCTGGTCAATCTCGTGCTCGGTGGACCTATCATCGCCGGACCCACTTTGACGCGCTTTTTCGCGCTCCATGTATTCATTATTCCAGGCATCCTGCTGGCCTTAGTCGGCCTGCACTTGTGGATGGTTCTGCGACTTGGCATCAATGAATGGCCGATGCCTGGACGCATCGTGAGCAAAGCCACCTACGCCCGCGATTATCAGAAGCTCACCAAGGAAACAGGTATCGCCTTCGTGCCGGATGCTGCCTGGAAAGATGCCATCTTCGCAGCCGCAATCCTATTGGCTGTGATGGCTTGCGCTCTTTACTTCGGACCCTTTGGCCCCACCGGCCAACCCGATCCGACAATCATCCAGACCGCTCCCAAACCAGACTTTGCATTTCTCTGGATATTTGCCGTTCTCGCCTATCTTCCTCCAAGCCTCGAAACTCCCGTGCTGTTCATCGCGCCTGTTCTGATTGTCGGAGCCATGCTGCTGTTGCCGCTGGTTTCGAATCAAGGCGAGAAGCACTGGTCACGCCGGCCCGTCGCCGTATTGATGGTTGCGGTCATCGCCGTTACGCTCGGAATCTTCACCCATCTGGGCACCTACACCCCGTGGAGCCCAATCATGGACGCATGGACATCCGATCCCATTCCAACCGCGTACCTTGAGGATCGCACGCCCCTCGAGCGTCAGGGCGCACTCCTGCTTCAGGACAAGCAGTGTCGCAATTGCCATTCTGTCGGCGGTAAAGGCGGACTTCGCGGACCCGCACTGGATGGCATCGCCAACCGTATGACGGAGGATCAGATCATTCGTCAGGTGCTGCAGGGTGGAGGCAACATGCCCGCCTATGGCAATGCACTCAGCCCCCCGGAGACCACGGCACTGGTCCGGTTCCTGACCACGCTGCGGTCCGAGAACCTGCCGGTCGCATTCGATGCATCAAGAAAAATGGTGACAACCGAACCGCCACCCGCCGCTCCGACCGGCGCACACTAGCGTTGCAGGCATCCGTCTTCATGGAATCCGCGTCCCAGGCAATCTTCGAAGATTGGTCGCCACCTATCCCGCTCACAGGAACCCTGATTCTTGTCGCTCTGATCTACCTGCTAGGGTGGTTTCAGATTCGAAAGACACGATCGTCTCAATTTCCAGAATGGCGCCTCGTATCGTTCCTCCTTGGCGTCGCCGTCATCTGGCTGGCGATTGCGTCTCCTCTCGACGGGTTCGCCGATGCGCTGCTCAGTGCGCACATGGTGGAGCACCTGCTGTTGATGTCGTTTGTTCCGCCATTGCTGCTCGTCGCCTGGCCCGTCGTTCCCATGCTTCGTGGTCTGCCACGCGGATTCACCAGATATATCGTTGGACCGCTCATTCGCCGGCGAAGGCTACGGCAACTGGGTCATTGGCTCGTCACGCCGATTGTGGCCTGGCTTGCGATGAATATTACTTTCCTGGCCTGGCACATACCGGCGGCTTACGACTTCGCCCTGGAGCACGAACACTGGCATGAATTCGAGCATCTCAGTTTCCTGGCCACATCGATCCTCTTCTGGTGGCCCCTCATCCGCCCATGGCCATCGCGAGCCAAAGGGATTGGCTGGTTCATGCTCCCCTACCTGGTGTTGGCGGACATCGTAAATACAGCGCTGTCTGCGTTTCTCGCATTTTGTGAGCGGCCAGTCTACGATTATTACCTGAAACCGCCAAACGGATTTAACATCGCACCGGCGGTAGATCAGCGCGCCGGCGCAGTGATCATGTGGGTGATTGGATCGCTTGTCTTTCTCATTCCGGCGGTGTCCATCACCTACAGGCTCCTGCAACAGAACGAGAGACCTCGTTCTTAGCGTCCAGCACAAGCGCTTATGCGCGCCGCTGAAAAGCAGGGCCAAGAGGCCCGCCTCGCGCCGCTGCTCGCCGCCGCTCCACTTCGTATGTGACGCGCCGATCGACGTGCGTCATGACTTGCCTGGTGCAATCTTCATTTGAACGAGCAACATGCGCAGCGGCGACTTTGCAGCTATACCATGGGGCAACATGGGTGGCATATAGACAAACGACCCTGGTTGGGCCTGGACCATGTCCTCCCCCAATTGAACTTCGGCTTCTCCTTCCAGAAAATACAGGACTGCTGGCGTTGGGGCTGAATGCCCGCTGAGTTCCTCACCAGCCGAGAAGCCAAACAGCGTGACATTGACGTATTCGTCCCTTTGTAAGACGCGGCTCAGAATTCCCTTTTCCGGAAGTTTGAATTCTTGCTGAAGATTGGCGAGAAATGTGTAGTCCATGAAGAACTCCTTTGTGTCCAGGCTGTTTCGCAAAAAGGCCGGCAGCGCTCGCGGAAAATGTTTTCTCACGTGAGCGCCACAAGGCCGGTTGCAATTCGATTATCGACCTGCGAATGCGGTGGCGTGCTCATCCTCCGCGATAAGTGCCTGGCCACTCCCGCTGAGTGGGACAGCATCGCTGTACGAGTGTCCTGTAAGGAGTCCGAGCACGAACCAGGCGAACAGGACAGCACCCATGGCGAACAGAATGTCTCCAGGAACACGCATCCAGCGCAGAGTTTGCATGGTGCCGGATTGCATGGACTCAGCCGACCGCGCATACCATGTGCCGCGTTCGATGGATGCCCAAGCCTGCAGCAGTCCCACTGGCAGCATGCTGAGGATGACCATAAAGATCAGACCTAGGTTGAGGGACCAGAAGGAAAGCTTGAGCGGTCCTTGCTTCCATTTACGCCCCGGCTTGAGCGCGCGCAGGCAGAACAGAGTCAGTCCCAGACCAAGCATTCCGTAGACCCCGAACAGAGCGGTGTGACCGTGTACCGGAGTCAGGTTGAGACCCTGAACGTAATAGAGAGAGATCGGTGGGTTGATGAGGAAGCCGAACAATCCTGCTCCCACCAGATTCCAGAATGCAACCGCGACGAAGAAGTAGATAGGCCACTTGTAGTTGGCGATCCACTGAGACTTCTTGGTTGGTTGTGCAAGACGAATGTTCTCCCAGGCTTCGTAGCCAATCAAAGTCAGTGGTACAACTTCAAATGCACTGAAGATTGCACCCAGGCCAATCACCGCGGGCGTCGCACCGGCAAAGTAAAGGTGATGAAAGGTACCGATTATCCCGCCGGACAGAAAGATGGTTGTGGAGAAGAGCGCCGCCTTGGTTGCGGTGCGAATTTCGATCAATTTGAGCCGGGTGAAGAGAAAACCAATCACAACCGTCGCGAACACTTCGAAGAAGCCTTCTACCCAGAGATGAACTACCCACCAGCGCCAGTATTCAGCAGTGACGAGGTGACTGCGTTGACCGTACATCAGTCCGGCTGAATAAAAGAGCGGGATGGCAATGCTGGAGATGAGGAACAGGATGAGAAGGGAGCGGTCTTCGCTCTTGCGAACTAGCGCGGGTTTGAGAGCCGCTACCATCAAAACGAGCCAAAGGACTAATCCGACAAAAAGAAGAATCTGCCAGAAACGTCCAAGATCGACATATTCATAGCCCTGGCTGCCGAACCAGAACCACATGTTGCCGAGACGCTGCTGAATGCCCATCCACTCACCCGCGAGCGAACCGCCGACGACGAGGATGAGCGCACCGAAGAGTGCGTTCACGCCGAGCCGCTGATACTTGGGTTCGTGACCACTGACGGCCGGCCCAACGTAGAGGCCTGTTGCCAACCAGGACGTCGCGATCCAGAATATGGCGATTTGCAGATGCCAGGTGCGCGTGACGGCGTAGGGCAGATACTTTGCGAGCGGGAATCCAAAGAAGGACTGTCCCTCGACACCGTAGTGAGCCGTCAAGACTCCCATCAAGATCTGGACGCCCCAGAGAATGACCACCACATAGAAATACTTCAAAGTCGCGCGTTGCGACGGTGTTGGTTTGAACGCAAGGAATGGATCCTTTTCCGGATAAGGGCCCTGAACAAGTTCCTTCTCCTGCGACGCGTACCACCAGACAAGGCCACCGATTCCCGCCAGCAAACCGACGAAACTCAGCACACTCCAGAGGACGGCGCCAGATGTTGGTACGTTTCCGATCAGGGGCTCATGGGGCCAGTTGTTTGTGTAAGTAGTCTCAGATCCAGGTCGATCCGTACTGCAAGCCCACGAAGTCCACCAGAAGAATGCGGCAAGTTGGTGCTGCTTTGCGGCATTGGTCAATGCACCGCTAGGGATGGCATATGCTGACCTGCCGGTCGCGAAGACGTCGGTGTAGTAGGCCCGAAGCTGCTCAAACGCCGCTGCGCGGTCGGCACTCAAGATAACTCGATTGCGCGAAGGGTCATAGGTATTGGTCCGCATCTCGCGAATCAGACGTGCCTTGAGAACGGCCCGCTGATCGAGACCTAAAGCATCGAAGCTGGCCACACCATCTCTGAGCGCCCAGGTGTTGAGCAGAATCTCTGATTCCCGGTGCAGCCAGTCCGCACTCCAGTCGGGTGCGACGTAGGCGCCGTGGCCCCAGACAGTACCGATCTCCTGTCCGCCGATGGACTGCCAGACTCCTTGTCCATCGGTGATGGAACTGCCAGTGAAGAGAAGCTGCCCGTCAGTGTTATACACATCTGGGATGGGCGGAGCTTCGCTGATCATCTTCCTGCCGACTCCTCCGAGAACGGCGAAAGATCCAATGATGACGATGGCGAGTGCCACCCAATAGCGCTTGTAGGACATGATTTCTCCTCGATGAATCGCGCGCTTTGTTCCGCGCTAGAACCACCGTAGAGACTCCTGTTGACCTATGCAGGGACTTTGGTCACCGCAAGGAGATTCATTTCACGTATTTCTTGGGAGGAATGCGTTTACTGTCGGCATTCGATTGATGCAGACCGTCTCCCAAGGCTGATACAGTTGCCATTGTTCCGTCCTGCACGCAAATGTCCGCCTCCAAGGCGGCACTCAAGGCCATTCCCCCGGGGGCAGCTCCATGTCGTTTCGTTCGGTATTTCTGGCTGTTGTTATTGCATTTGCGCTCATTCTGTCCGCGTTCCTTGTCAATCGGCAGCGTCCGAGCGTCGAGACGGCTCAGCCCACGGCCGACTTCGTCCGGGCGTCGGGAAAGTGCGCCGAGTGTCATGCACGGCTTCAGTACTCGGTCGTCCATGAATACGAGATGTCCGCCCACGCGAAGAAGGGCGTCAATTGCCTCGACTGCCACCAGCCCGGTCCGGCCCAACAGAAGGTGGATCACCACGGCTTCACCATCAGCACGCATCTGACCGCTGGGAATTGCCGTTCCTGCCACGAAGGCATTTATCAGGAATTTCTTCGCAGCCGGCACGCCGCTCCGAGTTGGGCCGCCGTGCATGGAGAGAAGGGCTTAACTCCGGAGCAAGTCTCCTTCAGCGAACAGTTTCAGCCGGGTGGCACCAAGCGCCCGCCGAACCCTCTCGTACTTCCGGAAGGGCATCCTGCGGCCACGTCCGGTTGCGAACAGTGCCACGCAGTCGGTAAGCCCAATGACGACGGAACGATTGGCACGTGTACGCAATGCCATTCCCGGCACACGAGTTCAGTAGAGCTTGCCCGGCTGCCCGGCACCTGCGGGCAGTGCCACATGGGTCCAGATCACTCACAGATCGAGATTTACAACGAATCAAAGCACGGTGTTATGTTCGCTGCTCAGCGCAACCTTCTGAAGCTTGACGCTGACCCACGCACGCTTACGACGCGGGATATGTTCGTTCCGACCTGCGCAACGTGTCACATGAGCGGCATCAACGGCCTCAAGGTTACGCACAATCCATCTGACCGGCTCGGCTGGTACCTTGCCGATGCAATTACCACTCATCGTCCGAATTACCTGCAGGCCCAGGTCAACATGAAGCAGGTCTGCACGCAGTGCCACACGCAGGCCCTTGTTGACCGCGTTTACGACCAAGGCCAACAGGTCGTCGAAAGCACCAATGCGAAGATCCTGGCCGCCAAAGCGATCATGGACGACCTTCACAAGGACGGGTTTCTCTCCGGACCGCCATTCACGCACACCATCGACTTCACCTACTTCAACCTCTGGCACTACGATGGCCGTACATCGAAGCACGGTGCCTTCATGGGCGGCGCCGACTTTGTGCAGTGGCATGGGAATTATGAACTTCTCTCGAAGACAGTAGAGCTACAGCATGATGCTGACGAACTGCGGAGAGAGCATGCCCATAGATAGATTGCTGGCTCGATTCCAGAGCATGCTCACGGCCCCGCACCTGAAGTGGGTACATGACCAGCAGCTTTGGGCCGAACTCTTCGTTACAACGAATCTTGCGATTCTCGCTGCGGACATCTACATTGCACACTCGGTGAATCATTTCCAGAAAACGGCGGAGTACATTCCGCTGTACTTTTCTATCGGCGCCCCGGTGGTTCTCGCGTTGATCATCGCTTTACGCTGGATTGGCCACTTTGAGGCGCCGTGGCGCGATGTTGGTTATATGGTCGGTTGGCTTTCTGTCCTGGTTGGGTTAGGCGGGGTCCTCTACCATCTGGAGAGCCGGTTCTTTCTTGATCGAACCCTCAAAAGCCTTACCTACGCCGCGCCGTTTGCCGCGCCGCTGGCGTACACAGGCCTCGGCTTCCTGCTTCTGATGAATCGACTGGTAGCGGCACGTAGCACGGAGTGGGCTCGCTGGGTGATCCTTCTGGCGCTAGGCGGTTTCTTCGGAAACTTTGTCTTGTCTTTGACCGACCATGCTTCAAATGGCTTCTTCGCGAAGACCGAGTGGATTCCTGTTTTCTCTTCTGCGTTAGCAACGGGTTTCCTGATCGTTCCTCTGGTACTTACCGTGACCCGGCGATTCATGGATGTTTGCCTGATCGTGATGCTGACACAGGCATTTGTCGGCGTGCTGGGATTCTGGTTTCATATTCAGGCAAATCTTGTTGAACCGGGTCACAGTATATTCGACAGGCTGGTCAATGGCGCTCCGCCGATGGCGCCCTTGTTGTTTCCTAACCTCGTGGGGCTGGCACTGATTGGAATGTGGGCCCTCCTTCCTCATCTTGAGGAGCCCACTCCCGGCCGGTCGTGGCTGGGAGCAACCTACGATTGGGCACACCCTGAAAAAGACTCAGGTGCCGGCAGCTAACGCGTCTGGGGTCCCGCACCTTGGACAGTACGCGACTATGCAGCAGCTCGTTGATTCGAGTTGTTCACTGCAAATGCTGAGCGCCCGATCACAAATGTAAGTGCCAGGTTTGTCGCGAAGATCAGCACTCCGGCCAGTTCCAGCATGCCAGAGACAGGCAGGACCCTCCATGCGAATGAGACCAGACCCTCATATGCGAGAGGCTCAGAGGAAACACGGAGCAGGCATCCTGTCTGAAGGCACAGCAGACTAAGGAGCATCAAACGCTTGCTAAAGATACTCTGAATACCCGCGAAGTGAGGCAGGATACGCGGCCCAATTGCGAACACCATCGTTGCCGCAAATCCGACCGTAAGAGCGTGACGCGAGGCGCCCCAGATGCCGCCGTGTACATCGGAAAATGCAGCCCAGACACTCATCGATCCAGCCACAATCAGCCATGCATACGACAAACGAACGAAGGCCGGGAAACTTGGATGGATGCCCTGAGTTTTAGCCAGCCCGTGGGGCCGTTCCCAAAAGCGCAATGCAAACCCGATCGTCACAGCACTTATTGCGAACAGGATCGTGGCGGCCTTCGGCGACCCAGCTACTCCGAAGAGAACGCCTGCTACATCCAGGTATAACGCTGCCCGGAACCAGCGAATGTTGGGCTTCGAGATCGTGAGAAAGGCTGGCAGCCATCGCGCCGAAAATCCCCATACCACTGGGACGACAAATCCCCAACCAAGCACCACGAGATATTTCTGATCGAGCGAGTGAGGAAAAGAACGAAGGCCGCCCTGCAAAGCCAATCGAACACACTCGACAAAGTTGAAGATCACAGCGGACGCGAGGCCCGCAGTCCCTATCAGGACGGAAACCATCCAGAGTTCCATTGGAGACCTAACGCTATTTTCCTGAGTTGAGGCAGGCAGCTTATGGTGCGACGCTGCGTAGAGAAACAGAATGACAGCGATGAGTTCAAATCCCGCGGATACCGGAAAAAGCGCTCGCCAATGCCATCCGTAAATGTTTGCGAACCAACGCATCGCGACGCCGGATTCCCAAAGAACGAAGCTCGATAGAGGCAGACGAACGACAGATCGTCCATGTGCGGGCTGTGAATAGAATCCGATCCCAAGAATGAAGCTACCGATCCAGCCAAACACTTGAGCATGGCCATGTCCTTCCATCCACGCGGCCGGCAATGTACCGAGACCGTGATGTGCACTGATCGCCATCAGGTTCGAGAACCCCAACAACGTTCCAGGCAACGCCATAAAGAAGAGACCGGTCAGGATCCATGCGCGTAGCATCAGGCTCTTCCGGCGCTCACGCGCGATGATTGCCGCATTCTCTCTGATGGGGACTGAAGAGACAAAAGGTTCGAACAACGGAACCGTAGCCATAACTAACTCCTTGCCTTGAGTTCTGTCTCCACTTGAATGGAACGGGGAAACAAGACATCACTCTCCAAATGAACATGCTGCCTGAGATCGGCCTCGAAATCGCGGAGCCCTGCAAAGAGTGCTACATGCGTAGCGCAGGCCCATGAGGGCGGCTCAAAACGGTTTGTCAGGCGGATGAGCTCGGCCACAATGTGGTCGGCAGACTCGTGTTCCTGCTCCATCATGAAGATCGGATGGGAAACTGAACGGAAGCATGCATGGGAGGGCGGATAAGCGACGATCGATTCCTGATCCATTTGCGAAATGAACGGAAACAGAACCTGTTCTTCCTTCTCAATATGGGCGTACATTTCACCATGGAGCTTCTCAATCAGCTCGGCGACCTTTGTGAGTTCAGGCGCACGATCGCCTCGCGTCGCTGCCACCTTTGAAGCCATCTCCGCGAGTCTCGGAAGCTCCTGACGAACGCAATGGTGGTGAATGCGGACGATGTGCTGGATCAGACGTGCAAGGGGCAGAGTTGCCGGTTCTAAAGCCAAGCCGCCCGGTTCCTTTGCCTCCGAATCGGCGAGTTTTTCAAGGACTTGGTCGACCGAGAGCTGCAGTTCCTGGCATGCGCCTTCGAGCGAGAGATCCGCCTGCAGGCACAGGTCAATATCGAATCGATGAAAGACTTCGGCAGAAGACGGATGCTGCGTTACTATTTCGCGGATGGACTGGGTTGAGGTTGGCATAAGCACTCTCCACCTGCAACCCTATCGATCTACCGACCGCAGAGCAGTAACTTATGTCACTCGGAGCCAAAATGTCTATGAAGTCGTTTCCAGGAGGGACTTCAAGCCGCCGAGATCTTTTACTACGATTTGTCGCGCATCAACGTCCAGGAGTCCCTCAGCCTGCAAACGCATAAGGTTGCGGGAAACCAATTCGCGCACTGTTCCCAGCTGATTGGCAAGTTCCTGATGGCTTGCGGGAAGTTGAAACTCGATTCCGCGTACCGTCTTCTTTCCTTCGCTATCAGCGAGCTTGAGCAATGCCGAAATCAAGCGCTGGCGAATGGTTGTGAACGATAGCTCCTCAATGATTCCTACCAGGCGCCGTAACCGAGCGCCCACCACCTGCAGTACCTTAAGTGCAACTTCCGGATGCTCCATGCAATACGATCGGAAATCGCGCTGCGAAATGAATGCAATTTCTGCGTCGCTGATCGCCACCGCGGAAGCGGGGAATGGGCCACCATCGAAAACCGGCAATTCCGCGACAGACTCGCCCGGAACGTTCACCGCCAGAACCTGCTCGCGGCCTCCCACAGACGTCTTGAATATGCGGACTTTACCTTGAGCAATGATGTGCAGCCCGTTGCAGGGCTCGCCTTCTGAAAACAGCAACTCACCAGCACTGAATAGCTTGCGAACTGTACGCGCAGCGAGAGTTTTCAACTCTGCCGGCGTTAGGCCCGACAACAGTGCTGTTTTCCCGAGGGCAATTGCAAGATCAGTGCGTTCAGCGGTCACTGAGGGATTCTAGCAGCCTGGGACTTTGGTCACTGCATTAGGCGGACGCGAGCTGTCTTATAAGTTCATGAACCCGCAAATCAACACCATCGACTTTAACGAACGCCCATTCATCGCCATCTGGGAAGTGACCCAGGCTTGCGACCTCGCGTGTGTGCATTGCCGCGCTTCTGCCCAGCCGGATCGAGACCCACTTGAACTCAGTACAGACGAAGGTAAACATCTCATAGATCAAATTGCGGCCTTGAAGGTTCCAGTCTTTGTGTTGACAGGAGGCGATCCGATTAAGCGGCCTGATCTCTTTGACTTGATCGGCCATGCTCGTTCCGTCGGAGTCAGGGTTTCCCTGACACCGAGCGCTACGCCTTTGCTCACGAAGGATATTGTGATCAGGCTCAAAGAGGCTGGGCTTGCCCGGCTTGCGGTGAGCATGGATGGCGCGAGTGCCGCAACCCACGACGCATTCCGCGGGATGAGTGGATCCTTTGCGCGAACTCTGGATGCCGTTCGCTGGGCAAACGAGATTGGCCTGCCGGTGCAGATCAATACCACGTTCAGCCGCAGGAACATTGCTGAGATCGATGAGATTGTCGCATTGATAGAAAACTTGAAGATAACTCTGTGGAGTGTCTTCTTCCTCGTCCCTACGGGGCGTGGAAAGCTGAACGATTTGTTGAGTGCGGAAGAGTTCGAGTCGGTCTTTGCAAAAGTGTACAGCCTATCCAGGACCGCAAGCTTCGACATTAAGACGACCGAGGCGCAGCATTACAGGCGCTTTGTCTTGCAGCAGAGAGTCGCCGAGCGAAAGTCGGGACTGGGTACCGATAGCGTGCATGAGAGGTCCGTCGATGCGATAGGCCGTGCGCCGCGCGGTCTCAACGATGGCAAGGGGTTCGTCTTCATTTCGCACAAAGGGGAAGTCTTCCCAAGCGGCTTTCTACCGCTTTCAGCTGGCAACATCCGTGAACAGGACTTGGCCGCAATCTATCGCGACTCGCCGCTGTTCCGCGATTTGCGCGATACGTCGAAGCTTGAGGGGAAGTGCGGATCTTGCGAATTCAAAGAGATTTGTGGCGGGTCACGAGCCCGCGCACACGCTTTGACCGGCAATCCGCATGCCGAAGAGCCGTGCTGCTCGTACGTTCCGAAGGGCTACGTACAACCGCCCCTGCAGATGAAAACAGCATCGACTCTTCATGTTCTCCAGGGCGCATAAAACTGTCTTTGCGCTTGAATGGACGACAATCATAGGAACATCGGGAATTGAGGGAAAGCGATGGCGATTCAAATTGGCGCGAGGCCGGACAGTGGTTTTGATGATCCGATTGGCATGCTCAAGGACTGCCACAGGCGCATCGAGAGCTTCCTCGGTATTCTTTGCGTTGTGGTTGATCGGGCGCAGGGCAGGAGTCTTTCCGATGAGGAACGCAATGCGATCAAGGCTGCGCTCCAATACTTCCGAACTGGCGGGCAACGTCACACAGCGGATGAGGAAGAATCACTCTTTCCACGGCTGCGCAAGTCTAATGCAAAATCCTTCGAAGAGATCGACCGGCTTGAGGATGATCATCACGAGGCAAGCGATTTGCATGGAACGGTCGAGCGGCTTTATTCAACATGGATTGAGTCGGGCGTCTTAGGATTGGAGGCGACACAGCAGTTGCTCTCCCAAACCGCGCGTCTCAAGCAACTCTACTCCGACCATATCCAAGTTGAGGAAACGGTAGTTTTCGCTCGCGCGATTCAGGCGTTGGACAGCCACGCCATCGCGGCGATCGGAACGGAATTTCGTTTCCGACGGAAGTAGCTCTGTGCGGCAGAGATGTGATGCTGGCTGGTTCAGCGAGCACGCCGGCATCTACCTACAATCCACTTTTCGTTCGGCTCTTTACGTGCCGGGGTGCCTGACCTCTCTCGCATGGGAAACCAGATCCATATACATGTCGCGTGGCAGGTTCGTCTGCCAATGCCCCGTGGCCTTCGCTACTACAACCAGGCCCAGGAAGAGACAAGCTATAACTGCTGCAACGGCACTGGGTGAGAGTGCACGACGACGCCATCTCTCCACCGGTGTCGCTGCCTTCCTCGGCACCAATGAGAATTGCAGAGCACCCTCGGCTGGGCACGAGGCGACACACGCCATGCACGCCGTGCATTCAACGGATCGAATTTGCACGAGTTGATCAACGGCAAGACTGGAAGGACAGGCTCGCGCGCACTTTCCGCAATCGATGCACGCCTCGACGTCGCGGCGAATCTTTACTGGACTGAGCAGCGATGTGATTCCGAGCAGCGCTCCATACGGGCAGAGATATCGGCACCAGAAATTCTGGATCAGCATGGACAGCAGAACCAGCAAACCGATGACGATTGCCGCTATTTGCCCGATATCGCGGAAGAAATTCAGCATCTTGACATCAGCAACCAGACCGTAAGGCGTGGACATGAAGTCGTGGATCGCCTCGGCGGACATGGCGCCGATCAGGAACACAAAGAAGCCAAGAAGCAGGTACTTCAACCCTCGAAGCGGGATATCGAGCCATTTTGGCGGATGCAGATTGCGGCCGAATACGCGCCTTCCAAGCCTCCAGAGATGCTCGGAGAGGGTTCCAACCGGGCACAGCCAGGAACAAAAGGCCTTCTTGAGCAGCAGGCTCATCAGCATGAAGGCAACAAACAGGACCATCGCGGCCGGATGGATGGCCGGAACATGTCCGGTGAGCAGGAGATACTTCGTATTCATCAGTCCTGCAATGGGGAGCCAGCCTTCGGCTCCAGCAGGCCTGGGAACATTTAGTCCAGTGCCTCCGCGCTCGCAGTAGCGAACCCAGAGAAGAAACTGGATCCCCAACCAGCCATTCAGAGCTACGAACAGCCATTGAACTACTCGCCTGATCCTCTGCGAACCGTCGGGGCTAGAGCGGCGAACTAGCTTTCTCCTATCTTCTTGCTTGTGGATTGGCGCGATTGTTTCCATGTCCATACCGACTGGTCCTTCTGAAGGGAGCGCACTTCCACAATTCTGAATGTGAAGTGCCGGGCGAAATATTCATCGCCCGGTCGAAACAGTTCATACAAGCATTGCTGCGAGGTCTTCTTCCGCAGTGCCAATTGCCATAAGGTTGAATTTCTCGTGGAGAAGATTAAGTACTCCCGGAGAAAGAAACGTCGGGAGTGTCGGTCCGATGCGAATGTTGCGAACACCCAGGTGGAGGAGCGTGAGCAGCACGGCTACAGCCTTCTGCTCATACCAGGAAAGGACAAGCGAGAGAGGCAAGTCATTGACACCGCATTCGAAGGCTTTGGCCAGAGCCAGAGCGATCTGCAGCGCGGAGTAAGTGTCGTTGCATTGGCCGATGTCGAGCAGGCGCGGCAGGCCACCAATTTCTCCGAAGTCGAGCTTGTTAAACCGAAACTTTCCGCAGGCCAGGGTGAGGATCAGGCAATCAGTCGGAATGGATTGGGCGAGTTCCGTATAGTAGCTTCGACCCGAGCGCGCACCATCACAGCCTCCGATCAGGAAGAAGTGTCGGATGGCGCCGGCCTTAACTGCGTCGATCACTTTATCGGCAACACTGAGGACCGCGTTGTGACCGAAGCCTACAGTAATCTCTTCATTCGTGCCGTCTTCCACGTAGCCTGGTGCTTGAAGCGCGGCGGCGATTACTGGGCTGAAGTCTTGGTCAGCGATGTGCAACACTCCCGGCCAAGCGACTGCGCCCGAAGTGAAGATGCGGTCCTTATATGTGACCTTGGGCTCCTGAATGCAGTTTGATGTCATGAGGATTGCGCCGGGAAATTCCGCGAATTCATCAGCCTGATCTGTCCAGGCACCGCCGTAGTTGCCGGCGAGATGCTCATAGGCCTTGAGCTTTGGATAACCATGCGCAGGCAGCATTTCCCCATGCGTATAGATCTGGATACCGAGCCCCTTTGTCTGTTCGAGGAGCGCATAGAGATCATGCAAATCGTGACCCGATACCAGGATCGCCTTGCCCTTCGTGGCATGAAGCCTGACTTTCGAAGGTACAGGGTGGCCAAAGGTCTCGGTATGGGCCTTGTCCAAAATTTCCATCACGCGGTAGTTCAGTTCACCTACGGCAAGGGCGCTGGTCAGGAGTTCGTCCGCGGTAGGCACCGGCTTTGTAAGGAAGTCGAGAAGCTCGTGAATCTTTGCAAACGAAACAGGATCTCCTGCGCCCAATGCGAGCGCATGGGCCGCGTAAGCAGCGACGCCTTTGAGGCCGTAAAGAACGAGTTCCTGTAGGTTCGAGACCTCTTTGCCCTCAGTAAGGAACCGAGCTGGCAACAAAGTCTGTTGCCCTTGAGCGAGTAGGCCTTCCAACGATGAGGCTGGAATCCAGGCCGCCGGGCCACCGAGGTAGGCAGGCGCAATTCCCGCCATTACGCTGGCACGCTCATACATGTCACGAGCTGCATCACGGGTTTTGACCGCCTCATGAATCAACTCAATCAAGCGGCCCGGATCGAAGTTCACATTTGTCAGCGTTGAGAAGATGGCTTGAATTGTGAAGGCGTCGATTTCTGGATCAGACGCGCCAAGCTTCTGCGCCCGATGGGCATACATCGCAACTCCCTTGATCACATGGATCAGGAGATCCTGTAGAGTCGCAGTTGTTTCATCTTTCCCGCAGACACCGAGGGTCTGGCAGCCTTCACCTTTTGAGGTTTGCTCGCACTGGTAACAGAACATCGAATGCACCTACTCCGTTCAAATTGATTTGCATGCTAAGCTTAGGCTGACAGAACGGATACCACAGCGACTTTAGTCACAGCTCCGCCCAACTTGCATTTTTGTAACTTTTTCGACTGCGAGTGACCAAAGTCGCTGTGGAGGATACGGTGACATCTCTAATGTGAGATTTAAGGGAGATCGATATGACCGCAACCACACAGACCGTTCGCGAAATCGCACTGGAACACCCTTCTTCAATACGAGTATTTGAACAATTCGGAATCGACTATTGTTGCGGAGGCCGAAGGCCTCTTGCGGATGCCTGTGCTGCGGGAAACCTGGAAGTTGACAAGGTTATTGCCGCTTTGGAATCGGCTGCAATGAAGCCCGGTCCAGACGTCGAGAATTGGGCAGACAAATCGTTAGAGAGCTTGAGCTCACACATCGTGGCCACACACCACGCATACATGAAACGAGAACTGCCGAGGCTGGCCCAGCTTGCTCGGAAGGTTGTTAATCGTCACGGCTCAACGAAGGGGGAGTTGCCAGTGATTGCTGCCACGCTTTCGCAACTGGACGAAGAACTCAGTCAGCATCTCGCGAAGGAAGAAGCAGTCCTGTTTCCATACGTGGCCAGTCTGGAGCAATCAGTGTCCCTTGGAACGACCAAGCCCCATAGTTGCTTCGGCACCGTTGCCAATCCGATCGCGATGATGACGCGGGAGCACGATGCTGCCGGTACACTGATGGCAGAAATTCACCGTCTAAGCGCGAACTTCACTACTCCAGAAGATGCCTGCCCTACCTTCCACGCGTTCTACGACGGGCTGAGGGAATTCGAGCAGGACCTGCACCAACACATTCATCTCGAAAACAACGTCCTCTTTCCGCGTGCCATCAGTATGGAAAGTCTCGCCCGATAAACAGGCCAGGCTAAGTCCGGAATGGCAGCTAAGTGTAACTTCCGTGCCGGTTCGTTCGGTCCGAAGTACTGCCGTGGGAAGAATTGGCAGGATCTCCACTTGCGGCGGACCTTTTATCCGCCGCGCATTCCGTAATTCCCGCTTTGCTCATTTATGTTTGGCTGCAATTCGTTTCGCCTGGTCGATGATCTGTTGTTCGTTTTTCAGGGCCAGCGTTTTGGGGCTGCAGTTGGCGAGATAAACGATCAGATTGTCGTCCCCTCCCACAACGCTCGGAAAGAGAAGCCCCTGGATACCCTCTCCCTCGAGTTCGCGGGCTAGATCCATCGAAGCGGTCAAATCATTTTTGGCGAGAACGGCCGCTTTGATGGCATTTGCCGTTTGCGAGGATCCGAGAGCGGACAGGTCCAGAGTCGTCTTGAGGTTCACAGCTACGGCATAGACGACACGAGGATATTTATCCGTGCTGATTTGAGCAGCTCCCCCAAGACGCGCCTTCCGCGCTGTGACCTCTTTGCCCGCCCCTGAGTCAGTCGCTGACAGGTATACCGCCCGTGTGCCTACGGCCGCAAAGCGCCCGCCGTGTGTTCGAGTTCCGGCGCCGCTCAGGACATCTCTCGGGTCCATGTAGCGATATTCGACGCTTCGGAAGTAGATCCCTTTCAGAGGGTCAGCCTCATCGATCCATCGGGTGATCGCTGCGCTGTTTAGAAGTGAAGCTCAAATGGGCTGTCCCTCGCGCAGCCTGTCGAACTCTACGACGAGATCGCGGATACGGCCCTCGCTGATCAACTTCTGTGGGGTCAGCCCCGCGAACGCCTCAAGCGGCGATGATAGCCACTCCTTCTCCTTTGGGGCGACGACATAGTCGTCCATACGGGAGAGCAATTCCCGTAGGTCTCTGGTCCTTTTGTACATCTGACTGGTGCCCTTGCCTGCCTCCCAGTTTTGGAGAGTCCGAGCCGTCACATTCAGTGCACGCGCTAACTGTTCCTGGCTGAGCCCGAGCCTTTGTCTTGCATCCAGAAGTCCGAATGACTCTTTCTCGTCTGTAGTTCGCCGGGCGCGGGTTCGGATGTTGCGTGCCTTCAAAAGCTGTCGCAAGTGCGGCCAGTTGAAAACCCACTCGGCCTCGGCAAACTTCTGGCGTCCGACGATTGTTCCCACCCGAAATGCGAACTCCGACGAATGGTGGGGCGAATACACCAACAATGTCGACACTTTGCAATTCCGAAGCGTCGCAAGGGCGCTCTCGACTGTTGCATCCTGTTCGGGGCTGGAGAGATAAAGGACACTCACCTGCGTCTTCCCCAAGGCCATCTTTATTTTGCCGGGCACAGTCTGAAACTTGGGCGAATAGGGAGCAAAAAGAGATTTGGCTTCTTGAAGCGCTTTGGGTTCCGTCCAAACAAGCAGTTGATCGGATTGAGTCGCGGCCTGCATGCTCACCTCTGAATCCATTATACGCATATTTTCGTGTAGCACGAAAATATTGTGGATGCGAGTCCTGCCTGTGAGGGAGAACTCATAGCCCACAATAGGAAATGCACCTTGAGCGGACCAATTATCCGGTGCGTATTCCGTAATCGAGCGCAATCAGACCCAGACAAACATAGGCTGGCGAAGGGGAGGAAACACCATGAAATAAACAAGTTATTCAAAATAAATCGGATGCGCACTGTACCGTATTTGTACCGAAATGGTGTGGCTCCCTCTTCGGTTGGATCGCAACTTTCGATCACCGAGCTGGTCGGGTACGCTCTCGTTCAACCACCAAAAGATGCCCCGGCACCGGTCAAGATTTCGCAGTCGCCGTTAACGATGGCCTCTGATTGCATTCGGAAGCCCGCAGGATCTCCAACGATAAGGAACATTGGACTAAACCGCTTCGCGGTACCCTCAACGTGTCCTGCTTTTCAGTTTGTCAGGACAATTGCAATCGCATCCACTTTGATCGACAATACGGACGCATGAGCATTACGCACCGCCAATGGAATGCAAACCACATCAATCGTTCAAGCGATTCGCTTCGATTCAATGCCCATAGAATATATATCAATAAGCAATTGTCCTGCCAAACCTACAGGCTTAGTCCAATCCGTTTT
>CZKL01000226.1_pt1 | contig 26800 bp, 19 predicted proteins | sample 1122441 | NCBI WGS metagenome assembly CZKL01 (sample SAMEA3539301, study PRJEB10725) | soil metagenome | biome: tundra; feature: field; material: soil | place: USA | collected 2010-05 | depth 0.15 m
GTGGTCCGTGATGATGAGGTCCAAACCCAACCGGCGCGCGGTTTCAGCCTCGGCGAAAGCGCGCATGCCGGTGTCGACCGTTATCACCAGGCGAGCGCCTTCAGCGTACGCGGCTTCAAGCACGCTGGACTGCAAGCCGTAGCCCTCGAGCAGTCGGTGCGGCACGTGAAAGCGTACGATCCCTCCCAGCATTTCGATGGCAGTCTTCAGCAGCACGACTGCCGTAGTACCGTCGACGTCATAGTCGCCGTAAAGCAGTACAGGTTCTCGAGCGGCAATGGCGCGTTCGACCCGCTCGACTGCAGCGGACATTCCGTGCATCAAGAGCGGGTCGTGCAGTTGCGATGTGTCAGGGTTCAGAAAGGCGTGAGCCTCAGCCGGGTCGGTGATTCCGCGAGCCACCAGCAACTCGGCAAGCACCACGGGCAGGCGTGCTGCTTGCGCCAGCGCCTCTGCTTGTTCAGGATGCGCCTCAGCCAGAACCCAGCGTTGGCGCGGCAGCGTACGGGAACCCGCTGCGTCACTCACAGTCGCGCCCAAGGTGCTCACCCTGCTTACTCGTCCTCGTCGCCGGTGCCCTCGTGAGCGTCGTCGATCACGATGTCCTGGAAGCTCTCAATATCTTCAAGCAGCGCCTGATAGCGCTCGTACCACTCCGTCGTGGTTTCGTGCAGAAACACCAGGCCCTGATACACGAAACCGAGCTGGATGTAACCCAGCATGCCGGTATATTTGCGTAGCCATTGCGCCTCGACTAACTCAGAGGCTTCTTCGTCGGGGAAGTTCATTTCGCCGGCTTCTTCAATCAGCGCTTCAAGTTCTTCACGCTCGAGTGTCATCTCGCTGAAGCTCACGAAGGGGGAGCCGACGTGCTTGGCCATCTCTACAAAGTCTTTCCACGCGTCGGGGTTTCCCTGGCCCTCCCACAGAATTGAGGGGATGTCTTCGGTAACGTATCCGGGGAGGCGGCGCATGCCGTGGCCTTCGATAAAGGCCACCATGTCGTCTTTCAGCGAGAGCAGATTATCTTTACTCATAGTCAATCTCTCATTTTCGCAGATGCCGGCGGGCGGCAACGACGATATTGTGGAAACTTGCCAAGCCGCGTCGGGCAATTAGTCTTGACTGAGGAGGATCATCCGTTTGCCTTTGTTTGAGCACCATATTTTTGTTTGCCATAATGTCCGTCCTGAAGGCGCTCCCCGCCCATCTTGTACCAGCGATGGCAAGAGCGAATTGTTCGCCCAGCTGCAGCAGTTCACCAAGGCCGCTGGCCTGGCTGACCGGGTTCGCATCAACAAGTCCGGGTGCCTGGATCAATGCGAGCACGGCCCTATGGTTGTTGTCTATCCAGACGCGGTCTGGTACGGAGGCGTCAAGCCGGGAGATGCTGCGGAAATTGTGGAGCAGCACCTGGTGGGCGGCCGGCCGGTCGAGCGCCTGCGCGTTTCCGACGAGTGCATCAACAGCAAAACCTGCCCGCACCGCAGCTAACGGGGTTCCTGTGAGGCGCGGGCAGACCGCGCCCGCATTTCATTCCTCGTGAGTGAAAGCGATCTATTTCTGAGCGGGCACCGATCGGGCTCGCCGTCGCCTAAATACCAGCTTTCACTTTCCTTAATGCGGAATCCTCCTCGTGAGTGCCTTTTCCTTTCCGATAGACGGAAGGGAGGACTCCGATGAAACGTGTATGCCTCTTCTTCCTGCTCCTGGCGGTTTTTCCATCTAAAGCAAATCCGGCGCCTGTCGACCGCGCTGTCGTGCTCGATCCGCAACGCGTGATAACGAGCGTGTATTCCATTACCTTTGTTGCTGCGGAGGCGATGGATATTTCGGCTGGGTCGATCCTGACGTGCCAAGCGAGAATTGCCCCAATTCTCCCATGGAGCGAACGCCTGAATGCCCTGCCGGCTCCGGTCGAAGGTTCGCGGACCCCTGCAGGCTGCACTGTTGAAATCCCGTTTTCCTGGCTGGCCAATCGCGCGCAAAACGGGGCTGCACTCAGTTACGAGGTCCGTTCAGTCTCGGGGATTAGGACTCGGACCATTACCCAGGAGGGAGTCGTGGTCCAGGTTCCGCCTTCGGGGTCATCGGTCCACCTGCAAGTCACTGTTTCCTTCTGATCCGCTGGCCGGGACCACGGCGAACCCTGTCCTGAGTCTGCGGCCGCAAATTCATTGATGCCAAGGTGTACATGCCCCGGCTCGATGCGTTATCCTGACGGTTAGTCCATGATCTTTTCCCGCGAATACATAGGTTATCTAGGCCGCCGCACGGTCAAGCACCTCCTCGAAGCCAAGCTGATCACCACCAGCGACTTGAAGGCGACGGAGGCGCGCGTGACTGAGGGTCTCATTGAGGAATTGTCGCTTGAGGACCGAATCAACGAAGAGGTGCGAGTCATTCTCGACGCCTACTCCGATGAAATGCGCAAATCGGGCGCTCAATACGCCGAGATGTTCAAGAAGGTTAAGACCGAGCTGGCGCGCAAATACAAGGCGGTGCTATGAGGATCAGCCGCGACAAACTTAATAAGCTGGCTCACACCGTTGCAGACACTTTGGCGGACATCAACGAGGTCGGATTCAACGAAGATCGGAATACGATTCGCCAAGAAGCCCGAAAGGCGTTGGAAGCTCTTCTAACGCAGGAGGCGGCCATCGACACCGCGTCGCGCGCCAAGATTGCCTCGCAGCGCAAGATCATTCTTGAAGGCTCCCAGGAATGGGAGATTTTGTATCGCAAGTACTACAACGACGAAGTCCGCAAACTGGGGATCTGAGGCGGAGTTAGCGGCCAATGGTTTCTTTGGCGCTCCAGCACTTTTTTGTTAGAGTAAACAAGTGGCCGGCAACGGCCGTTCCCCGCAAGTGTGGCGCTATCGTCTAGGGGTTAGGACGTGAGATTCTCAATCTTAAAACACGGGTTCGATTCCCGTTAGCGCTACCAAGTCCAGCTTCGCTTACCTTCAAAACTTCAGTACTTAGTCGAAAGTCTCGCAGTCGCTAGCACTCCTAGAGCGCCGGGTGCTAGGGAACAGGGCTGCCCTTTCCGCCAAGGATTGCCCTGCTTCAGCCGGGCGCCTTGCCACAGTTTGCGGTAGGACGTAATCAACTCTGCCAAAACTGACTCGCCCATCCCTGTTGGTCGGATGTGCACTGTACTCAACGAAACTGCATCTGAAGTAACTGATTCGAGAATGTAAACCAGGCTGGATCAATCGCACGAAGATCGGCTGCGGAGGCTTAAGAATGGCGCGTCCAACATGGACAGGACAGATTCGAATTTCGCTCGTTTCTTTTGGCGTGAAGCTTTTTCCGGCGACGGATACTACAAGCGAAATCCATTTCCATCAGATCAGCCGCAAGACAGGCGAGAGAATTCACCATCAGAACGTCGCCAGCGAAGAAGGTGAAGTTCCCGACGACGACATCGTGAAGGGCTACGAGTATCGTAAGGGAGAATATGTTGCGATCGAACCAGAGGAGATTGAACATCTCCGTATTCCATCGCGACGCACTTTGGACGTGGCGCAGTTCGTTGACGTGGACGAGATTTCCCCTTCGTTCTTTGAAAAGCCCTACTTTGTTGCTCCCGAGAACGATCAGCAGACTGACGCTTTCACGGTGGTTCGTAAGGCATTGCAGACGATGCACAAAGTTGCCTTGGGCAAAATTGCTTTCGGAGGTCGCGAACATCTGGTGGCCATTGCCGCGCCAACGGATGACAAATTGGCCGGGATGATGGCCTACACCATGCGTTACGACGAGGAACTGCGCGACCCGTCGGAATATTTCAGCGATATCAAGAAGGTCGAGGTTGATTCGGATCAACTTTCGCTGGCAAAGGAACTCATCAAGCGGAAGGCTGCCAAGTTCAAACCGGAGCAATTCAAAGACGAGTACGAGGCTGCTCTCAAGGAATTGGTGAAGGCTAAAGTTGAAAAGAAACCCATCCCTCAGGAGGAACCTGCTCCGAAGTCAGGAAAGGTGATCAGCTTGATGGATGCCCTCAGGCGAAGCGTCAAGGGCGACGACAGGTCAGCCGGCACCACCGCAAAGACCTCTTCCAGAGAAGACGCTTCATCCCCGAAGAAGCGGGGTATGACACTCGTGAAGCCGAAGAAGAGCACCCGAGCGCGAAAGTCGGCCTGACTTCACCGAGGATTGCGGAGCCGAAATCGCGTCGGTGAGCAGCGATGATCCGGCAATCCGGCATCGAATGGGGAGACAGGAGTTCCTATGCCCGACCAGCCCGATGATCCGATCCATTACGAGATGAAGATTCCTCCCGAGACGAAGCAATCGAAGCATGAACATGAATCGGATAAGCCGGAATCCGGTGACAGCATTCCAGAATCTGAAACTGCGAAAGACGTTAATGTTGTGCGCGGCGACGACAAGTCTCAATCAGCACGGCATTCGAGATAGATAGACGCCGTCGACCGATTGCGAAGAATGAATTTGGTGAGCCCGAAGGCGTGGGTCGCAATCAGGCGATGGACCTTGCTCCTGGATGTCCAATAGCCGCGAACGTCACCACGCGACGACCTAGCTGTCAGTGTTGCTCTATTTCTGCACGATGAGAACTGCCAAACCATGTGCGGGCACCGTGATTGTGGTATGTCCGGCTTGAAACTTGATTGGTTCCGCTGGGGCCATCTCTCCTGCCTTTTGAAGCTTCGCAACCTGATCCGGCGTCAGACTCCCTGATGGTCGACCCATGGCGTCAAAGGCTGACACCGAGTTGCCGTGCGTATCATCGATCCTCAACAGCTTGGCGTGGGCATGAGGGCCCAAGTGTTCCAGTTGTAATTCAAAGGTGCGCGCTGGACCGGCGGGACCTGTAGGCTTGGTGTAGTCAGCGCCGGTACCCGTGGGAGGAGCGTAGTTCCATAACGCGATCGCGAGACCGCCATTAGGAAGTGCGGTTGCAAGTGCTGAATCGGAATCGAGTTGAATTCTACGACCGCCAAGCTGGTGTAGCGCACGGAAGACATTGAGTGAAGCTTTGGGAATGTGATCGCCGCCAACGAGGCCGAATCCGCCATAAAACGGCGTCCGTTCGACGCCCTGCTCTTCAAACACGTCTGAAAAAGCCCAGTAGTCCATGCTGTCCGTCAAGCCGTCACAGAGGCGAATCGTGTTCGCCAGCCAGGGGCCAATGTATGGTGCATCGGTCACGTTTGGTTCGTTGGAGTAGCTCGCGTTGTATTCAGAGAAGATCAATGGGAGACGCGGAAAGGCGGACGAAACGATCTGATCGTGCACCTTTTTGACCGCTCGGTACACCATCACGTCGCGAGGTATCTGCTCGCTGGTGCCGAACACGTCTTTAGCAGTGTCATTGGCGTAGACGTGGGTTGACACGAAGTCAACAGGAACATTTTCTGCTTTGACGTGCGACAGAAAATCAGGCACCCAGGCGGCTTGTGCTGTTGCGGGTCCACCTACTTGAATGCGCGGTGAAACCGATTTCAGCGCACGGGCAGTGTGGTCGTACAGAGTCCAGTATGTGTCTTTATTGGGTCGACCGCCCCAGAAGTCAAGATTGGGTTCATTCCAAACTTCGAATTTCCAAGTGCTGACCTCGCCGATTCCATAACGCTCGACCAGGTGGGCAGCGAGGGCCCGGATCATGTCATCCCACAGCTTGTAGTCCTTGGGAGGGGAGACATCGGGGTGATACCAGAAGGGATGCAACTGATTTGGATCGGCCGCCATCTTCCGCGGCATAAAGCTTAGTTCGACGAACGGCTTAACCCCGTTCTCGAGCAGGCCGTCGTAAATCTGATCGACATAGAAGAAGTTGTAAGCCGAAGAATCGTGCGCGGCTTCGGCAGCAAGTCCAGGATTCTTGGTTACACGATCTGGGTCGTAAACTCCGACCTCATCCATCAGGATGCCATGAAAGCGGATCGATTCAAACCCGGTGGCCTGCTTCACGGTGCGCAGATCCGTACGATAGCTGTCACGCAAGGATAGGATCGCGCGGCCAGAGCCGAATGTCTTCTCCCAGAAATGGGGGAAAGGAGTCGTCGCTGCTTGAGCATCTACGTGTAGAACTTCATGCTTGGGCTCTTGCGCGTCTACTGAAAGCGTGCAAACGGACAACGAAAGGAAAAATATCCAAATACCACGGAATGTCAGCACAGCTGTATCTTCCTTTCAAGTGAGAATAGCCTGAGCGTCGAAGATGAAGATTCTGTGGAACTCTCAATTTCCTTCGACCCTGAAAATGTCATTTTAAGGCGTCTTCCTGACTTGTGTCGCTTCTGTCGAGTTTGGTCAGCTGCCTTTGAATCTGTTAACCGCCGGCTTCACCCTTCATCGCCCGCTTTAAAAAGAAAGCCACCGGCATGCATGTAGCGCACAGCAACGCCAGGTAACGAAAATCATCTACGTACGCCCAAAGCTGGGACTGATGATCGAGACCGTTCTGGATTAACGAGTAGGCTCGCAAGAGTGATCTTCGCGGTCCCGCGTGCATCTGCATGCGCGTCACAAGTAAGTTCAGCTCGCGCCGCAATATCCAACTGGCACCAGAAAGCCAATGCGCATTCTCGTTTCTGTGTGTCTGCAAATGGCGCTGTGCGATCGTGTTCGCTGCGGCTATACCGACGCTTCCTCCAATATTGCGGAGAAAGTTGTAGATGCCGCTCGCGTTTCCTACTTGATCTTTTGGAATCGTGCCAAGCGCTACATTGGATAGTGGAACGAATACCATGCTCATTCCAAGTCCGCTGAGTGTAATCGGCCAGAAAAGCGTTGTGGGCGAAATGTCGAGGGTTAGTAGACTCATCCACATGGAAGAGAGTGCGAGGACGGCGAAGCCTGTGGCCACAATTTTTCGTGGATCAAGTTTAGACAGCAGTACGCCTACGGAGATCGATGCTACTACAGCCCCGAGACCTCGAGGACTGACGGCAAGACCTGCAGCAGTCGCGTCATAACCCATCAAAGTCTGATAGAAGACAGGTAGGACGGTAGTCAAAGAATAGATAGCTGCTCCCAGCACAAAGACGAGAGTAGACCCGAGAGCGAGGTTACGGTTTCCAAGAGCGCGCAGATTTACGAGCGGCGCGGAATGCCTGAATTCCCATATTAAAAAAACGATGAGCCCGATAAGCATGATGGCAAATGCCCACCGAATGCCGGTGTTGCCGAACCAGTCATCTTCCTGCCCACGGTCGAGAACATATTGCATGCAGGCAATCCAAAGGCCCAGCAGTCCTAATCCAACGCCGTCGAATTTACCCGGCTTGGCATTCTTAATGTATGGCGGATCCTCAAGAAATCGGCTTTGTAGAAAAATGGCAAGGAGGCCGATTGGCACATTGATGTAGAACGCCCAGCGCCAGGAGATCGCATCAGTCAGATAGCCGCCAAAGGCTGGACCCACAACGGGTGCCAGTACCACACCGAGTGCGTAGAGTCCAAGCGCCTGTCCTTGTTTCTCTGGCGGAAAACTCTCGATCAAGATCGATTGTGCCAGCGGTTGGAGCGCTCCACCGCCTGCGCCTTGAACGCAGCGCGCGATCAAAATAAATCCGAGAGTTGGAGCGATGCCGCAGGCAAAGGATGCAACTGTAAATACCACGATGGAAAACATCAGAAATCGCTTGCGGCCAAATCGTTGCGCAAACCATGCGCTGGCGGGCAGAAAGACGGCATTCGCAACGAGGTAAACGGTGAGTACCCATTCTGCTTCATCGTTGGTGGAGGCCGTACTGCCGGCGATGTAAGGCACGGCCACACTCGCGATACTGGTATCCATGACCTCCAGGAAAGTGGCGATCATCACGGCCAAGGCAATTAACCAGGGGCTGTGACTGGGTTTCCAATTAGCGCTGTCTCCACCGGGCATGTGGCTATGTCCTTAACGATTATGCGAGTCAGTCTACCCAGACCTTGGGTTCAACTGACATGCCAGGCGCCAGCCTCTCGGATCCCACCTGGTTGGGCTTGATGCGGATGCGCACCGGAAGTCGCTGTACGATCTTCACGTAATTACCGGTAGCGTTCTCCGGTGGCAGCAGGCTATACACCGCTCCGCTGGCACCAGGAAGAGCCTCCACATATCCATCGAAGTTTGCTGAAAGGGCGTCGACGTGAACGGTCACACGTTGTCCCGCCTGCATTCGCTTGATCTGCGTTTCTTTGAAGTTCGCAGTGACCCAGATGTCGTTCGTTTGAGTCAGCGCAAAAAGCTCCTGCCCCGGCTGCACCTGGGTTCCAATTTCGACTGTTTTGTCGCCGATGACTCCATCATCCGGGGCATAAATCCTGGTGTATTCCAGGTTGAGGTTGGCCTGGTCCAAGCGCGCGCGCGCAGATTGCTCGTCCGCTTTTCGCATGGCAAGCGTTTCCCTCTGCATGTCAATTAGTCGCGGCATATTGTTGCTCGCTTCCTTGGCTTGCTGGCGTGCCTGGTTGAGAGAAGCTTCTGCCTGCTTCATGGCTTTCTCTGCAGCGTCAGCAGTCTCGCGCCGGGACGCGACCACGGCTTCACCCGATCGCGCCTCCGTTGCACGCTGATCATAAAGCTCCCGTGACACTTCTTCTTTCACCACAAGTGCTTTGTATCGTCCTTCTTCACGCGATGCGTTCGCGGCATTGGCCTCGGCTTGGTGCAAGTCGGCTACGGCGGAACGGTATTTCTCTTCAGCGGCAGTGAGGTTTGCCATCGCGCTTTCAACACTGAGGTTGGCATTGGTGACAGCGGTGGACTGGGTCGTGGCAGTGATTGGCAAATTGGGAGTCTGGGCGCGAATGCCTGCCTGGGCTTGGGCCAACGCGGCGCTGGCCTGCTCTTTGGCTACCAGATAATCATTAGGGTCAAATTGAACGAGCAACTGACCCTTCCTGACACGACTCGTGTTCTCAACATAAACCGCGGTGACGAAGCCGCTGATCCTCGAACTGATTGGATCCGTATGACCGTCGACAAAAGCATCGTCAGTGTTCTCGTAACTCTGCAGATACCGCCATAAGATAACGCAGCCAATGATCAGAACGATGACGCCAACAACTGCAAAGACGGTGCCAAGCGGATGCTCTTTCGTCCACGATCGAACTCGATCTTTAAGAGGAGGCTTCTTCTGTTCGTCTTTCTTTTGCCCACCGTCTTCACCATCCTTGTTCTGCTCGTTCTTGGTTTTGTCGTCGTCTGGCTTCTTGTTTTGATCATCTTGAGATTGATCGCCATCGGACTTCGAATTTTTATCGTCCTCCCTTGCTTTACCACTTGTTCTTGCTTACGGCGCAATTCGTCTATCTCGGCACGAAGGCGAGTCTGCTCGTCATACAGCATCCGAACCAGCAAACTGCTATCGGCGTCCTTTGGATAGGTGGGGTCGTTGGAGGGCATATCGTCCATGCTCACTTCCTCATGAGCGACGGCAGCATCTGTTCCGCGTTGCCAACAGCTCGTGCTAACGACACTTTTGCCAGATTGTGCTGGTATACCGCGGTGATATAGTCGTCGTCTGCCTGCACCACGGCCTGTTCAGCTTGCACAACTTCAACGGTGTCAGCTATGCCTGCGTCAAATCTATCGCGAGACTGAGTCAACGTGTCATGCGACAGCTCTACATTGCTCTTGGCAACATCGACCTGGCCGGCCGCAGCATTCAAGTCTATGAATGATTGCCGGACATCTTGATCGACTTGGCCGCGCAAGTCTTCAAACTCGCTCTTACGCTGCTGTAGCGCGGCCGCTGCCTGATCGATGTCGCCATGAATTCGTCCCCCTTCGTAGAGGGGAATCGTCAACGTTCCATACACGCTGTAGACACCTGTGGAATGGCGAGTGGGAGTCCTCCCGGCTGCACCAAAATCTGCCGACACTATCAGGTTGGGAAGGCGTTCGGCATGTGCAGCCTTGACAGACTGCTCAGCGGCTTTAACGGCGGACGTGGCTGCTTGCAAATCGTTTCTGCGCTCCATGGCCAGTTGCAGTGCTGCAGACTCTGTCAAGTCAACGACTGGCGAATAGCGGTAGCTGTCGGCAATTTCAAAATGTTGTCCTAAAGACAAACCTATAATTCGGGCCAAACGAAGCTTTTGAGTATCGAGATCCGCGCGCAGCGAACGCAGGCGCTGCTGCTCTGTTTGTAATTGCACTTGCGATCGCGTGACGTCGATCCGAGCAGCCAGACCCGCTGCGAGCCGGTCCGCCGCTTGCTGGTCGATAGCACGTGACGTTTCTACCTGGGCTTGCGCGGCGCTGACGCGCGCTTGTGTTGCGATCAATTGCAAATACGCTCCGCCAACTGCTAGAACGACTAGGTCTCGCGAATCGCGAGCGCCGTTCATCGTTGCCTTGAGGTTTTCAGTTGCGCTGTGGAGGTTATCGGTCCTGACAAGATCGAACACTGATTGTTCTAAACGCGCCGCGCGCGCGTCGTAGAAATTGAACTTCGATGCGGTGGGGAACGTGCTCGACTCCACGCCGGTTGTTCTGAGATTAATACGTTCGAATTCCTCGCTAACCTCGGTGTTGACTGTCGGCAGGAGGGCACTCTTCGCAACTTCTCTCTCACCCTGTGCTTGCTTGACGGACGATGCTTGCGTCAACGCTCCGAGGTTGAATTTCAATCCTCGCGCAAGGGCATCCGCGAGTGTCAATGATAATGTTCCATCGCCGGTCGATTGCTGCGCCGCACTGCCGCTGTACGGGCTCTGCACGGATACCGAGCCTGTAGTGGAAAGAATGCTGTTCCCACCACCCGAATTAGTGGTGCTTTGTGTGATCGACACGGAGCCACCCTGAGTCTCCCTGCCAGATAACGGCAGCGAGTTTGGCCGCGAAGGAGATGTATCTCGCTGCGAAGGGCTCTGGGCCATTAAGAATTGTGACGGTTCCAAGAACGGAAGCAACACTATGAGACATAGGAGCCTTATTCGACGGTAGACTGTCAGCGTCAAGCTTGTCTGGACTCCAAGATCAATTCGTTAAGGGAAAGTGCATTCGGTAGCGATGCATATACAGACAAATGCTTGCGAGAAGCCCCGGAGCGAAGGCGCCTCCGTTGCTGGACGCTTCACAGCCGTCGGTAAAATCAGAAGATCCTGTTAACTAGTTGCCAACACGTTCTCTGACGCAGAATTTCGCCGATGCGTTGCTCTCTACCCTCGGTTTGTAGATCAGCGGGTTTTCATGGGTGGATGAGAGACATTTTCAAGGGGAGGGAATTGGATGCGCAATGGCGAAGCTTCCCGCGTGTCCGTTCGTGGAGCTGCCTTGGGCTACGTATCTATCAATGAAATATGAATTGATGCGGTGCGTGTACGAGCGGATAGCATCGTAGGCCATGAGGTCGCTGCCGATGGCCCTTATTGAAGCCGCGACCGGCGCTACATAGTGGCCGGAGTGCAAGGATTGTAGCCCAGAGAGGTCTGCGTCACTGGGGCGGGGGGAGTAGGCGGGGTGGCCCACGGGACACCGGTGAAATCGAAAAACTCCAGCAAGTCAGGCTGTGCGGCGTCGCGCGCGGTAAGGTGTGCCGATGCGCCGATGAATCGATTCTCAACGAACTTGATCACCGCGGTGTGGTCGATGGGCGTATGCGACACATAATGACGCCGAGTAAAGGGAGAGATGATGGCGTTGGGTACGCGGAAGCCAAGCTGCGCGGCGAAACCATTCACGGTAGCCGCATCAGTTAGGCTGGTGCCCGGCTGACTGGCGGACAGATCGCAATGGGTCGTAGCAACTCCTCCCGTCGGAAGGCAAGGGAAGTAGCTGTCAGGATTAACGGCTATTGAGGAAATATCTGGAAGCGTTCCCAAAGAACCATCGGTAAAGTCGTTTGTGTGGCCCGGCACCGGAGGAACATGGTCGAATGGCCCTCCGCCCTCATCATAGCTAAGGAAGAAGACCGAATCACTCCAGGAGGGGCTGGTCATCAGTGCGTTGACGACCTTCGCTACCTGGGCCTGGCCTGCGAGAATCGATTGTCCGGATCCGGGGTGTTCGTCGTTGTTGGCATAGCCGGCCTCAATGAATGCAAAGCTGGGAAGAGTACCGTTCGCGAGGTCGGTGAAATAGGTCGAAATAGGTGCTATGTGAGTTGGGTCGATACAGAAGGAATTGGTTGAGTCGCCGACCACACTCGAGGGCTGCGTGGGCGGCGTGCAGCTGCCTGAAGAGCCCAGGTTCACATATGAGTACGAATACGTGAAGTTATTGAAGTCGGTAGCAGGGTACCTGTCATACCCTGTCGTTCCGCAGTCGTCGTCGCTCTGGCAAAAGCCCTGGGTGACGGTGTAGTAGATCTTCCACGAGACGTTGGCTTGATCCAGTTCTTTGAAGATATTGGGCAGCACCAGCTGAGAAAGATGGTCATCTCCTCCAGGATCCTTAACTAGCCCCTGCGTTGTGCCACCGGAGAACGTAGCAATCCGATTGTCGATGCTCTTGCTGGCCATAGGAGAGAACCAGCGATCGGATACAGCAAACTGGCTTGCCATGTAGTAGTAGTAGTTCAGGAAGCCCTGGTCGTAATACCCCATCGAGCGCTGGCCCGTCAGGTCTGTGAAGGTGCCTGAGCATGAACCTGATGCGGCGCAGCTTTTGGCATATCCCTCAGCGTTGTGGACAAAGCCGGTCATGCTTATCGACCGAGTCGTCGAGAAATCGTACCGGTTGACATCGCCGAAACTTGCCAGCCAATCGGAACTCATGTCGTCAACGCAAGTACTGTTAAATTTGAAGAGTTGATACGACGTGTGCTCGTCATCCTGGTTGCTCGTTGACAACTTATCGTCGATTCCATCCACGGTATAAGTGTGTCCATCGTCTCCGACGTTCAAGCTGTTCGCAACGCGGTAGGGATTGAGCATGCCGAAGTAGTTATCGAACGAATGGTTCTCTTGCAGCATGAAGATGACGTGATCGATTTGTGCAATGGAACCTGGTTGCGTGACCGTCACAGTCGTGCTCGTTGTCGCTGTTCCCCCCAACCCGGTCGCAGTTGCGGTATAGGTGGTGGTACTTGCGGGAGTGACCGTCTGCGCGCCTCCCGTCGCCAATAGCGTGTAGGCACTGTTATCGCTTCCCGTAATCGTAACCTGAGTAGCGTTGGTCGCACTGACATTCAACGTCGCCGGATTTCCCGTGCTAACCGTGGTTGGGTTTGCGGCGATAGTTACGGTAGGCGGCGGATTCTGGACTACGGTGACGATTGCCGTCGCGATGGTTGTTCCGCCCGCGCCGGTTGCAGTTGCCGTGTAAGTAGTCGTCGAGGTGGGACTGACAGTCTGAAGTCCGCCACTCGCCGTCGGCAGCGAGTATGTGCTGCCATCGCTGCCCGAAATGGTGACACTGGTCGCGTATGAAGTGGATACCGTCAATGACGAAGAAGATCCAGACGTGATCGAAACGGGGTTTGCGGTTATGCTCACACTCGGCGCGGGGTTCGGAGTGACCGTTAATGTTGCGGCTGCAGTAGCGCTTCCATTTGGTCCCGTCGCGGTCGCGGTATAGGTCGTTGTAGCGGAAGGGCTCACGGGTTGCGTTCCGCCGGTGGCTGAAAGAGTATAAGTGCTGCCATCGGAGCCGGCTATCGTGACCCCAGTCGAATTGTCTGCACTCACAGTCAAGATTGACGAGCTTCCGGCCGTGACCGCTGTTGGATTGGCTGTAATGACAACGGTCGGTACGTGTATCACTGCCACGGTGGCGGTCGCGGAACTGGTGCCATAAGAGTTGGTCGATGTCGCGGTGTAGGTCGTGGTCGAGGCAGGACTAACCGACAGCGTTCCCCCGTTAAAATTCAATCTATAAGCGCTGCCGTCCGATCCGGTGACCGAGACCGCAGCCGATTTAGAGGCCGATACGGTGAGGACGGTAGGACTCCCTGCGTTCACGGTCGTGGGAGATGCCGACATACTGATAGCAGGCAAGGGGTTCGGCGTCACCGTAACTGTTGCGGTTGCTGAGGACTTGCCTTGAGGGCCTGTTGCAGTAGCGGTGAACGTGGTTGTCGCGGTGGGGCTCACCGATTGCGTTCCCCCGCCTGGAGGCAGGGTGTAGGTGCTGCCGTCGCTGCCCGTCACCACTAACTGAGTCGTATTGGTTGCGGTCAACGTTAGGGCAGAAGCATTGCCGATGACGACAGATGTCGGACTGGCTGCGATCGTCACGACGGGCGCTAAGTTCGGGGCAACAGTTAAAGTTGTGCTAGCGGTGGTCTTGCCGGTGGTCCCCGTTGCCGTTACGGTATAGGTGGTCGTCGTGGTGGGGCTGACGGACTGAGTTCCACCACTCGCAGTCAATGTGTAGGTGCTGCCGTCGGAACCCGTAACTCCTACCGCCGAAGCATCGGATGCAACCACGTTCAGGGTTGCGGAACTGCCTGCAGTGATCGAGACCGGGCTGGCCGTGATGCTGACGGCCGGTCCGGTACTTGCGGTGCTCGGGTGGCCGGTGGCGCAGGCGGTTATCAGCACAGAGAGAGCTAGAGTCGAGATGATCGCTGGAAGGAAGCGGCGGCTTAGGTTGGAGCGGGGTACCTTTATCAAAACGATCTCTCTCTTTTTCTCTACGACGCGAATCAGGTTGGCCCGCGGCCTCCAGCGGCCACTGTCAGGGAAGACATTCATCTCTTCTGGCGCGACAGTTGCCGTGTTCCTAGCCGTGCCCTCAGATCTCTCGTTAGAGCCTCTCGGACAATGACCTTGTTCATCTGATAAATCGTGAAGCGTTCATAACGGGAGTGTGGAGGATTCCAGCCTGAGCGGACCCCGCTCTCATCTAAATCGCTGTTCATCAAGGAATTAGTGGTTTGACGGCAAGTATAGCTGGGCGTAGGAAGGTAATCCAGCCCTCAAAAGTTGTACCGATCGTCGCGGCTTTTGCGGTTGGAATATTAATTGGGCGCACCGAATGTTGAGGGAGAGGCTGCTAATTGCGGACAGTCGCGCCTCTCTTGTGTAGCAGTGCCAGCTGACGGAAGCTACGGATCAAAGCGTTGTCTCGCCGCGGAGACCAGGCCATCACAAATTCCACAAATGCGTTTTTGGCCTTGAGCGGACAAAAAGCGAGGTCTCGAGTGCGGAACTGTTGTTCGTTCAAGGGCAGCAATGAAATGCCTTCCCCGGCCTGTACCATCAGCACCACGCTCGACCACACCGTGGAAATGCTGGCGATGCGCGGAGAGAATCCAGCTTCAGAGCACAATTCAATTGCTTTGTCGAAGACTGCAGGAGAAGTTTCGCGCGACGACAAGACGAAACGCTCATTGGCTAAATCGCGCAGGTCGACGGGGCCTGGCGCAGCGCGATGATGCTTGGGCAAGATGGCCATGATGGGGTCTTGCTGGATTAGCACGGATTGCAACTCCGGGCGGAACTCGGGCTCCAGCCTGCGCGTGAACGCAACGTCGATCTTTCCCTCCAGAAGGGCGCCCCACTGCTGCGTCGAGGTCATCTCCACCAGTGAGAGATTCACATCTGGTGTTTGCCTTCGAAAAGTCTGAATGAGGTTGGGAAAGTTGATGCCCATTCCGCCTGCGAAAAAGCCGATGCGAAGCGATCCCGCCTGTCCGCATTGGACACGTTGCGCACGGTGAACCGCTTGATCGGCGCTGGCCAATGTACGCAATGCTTCCTCTAGGAAGACCTTGCCTGCTGGTGTCAGCGAGGTTTTTCTGGAAGACCGGGTGAACAAGTTCACTCCAATTTCATGTTCCAGATTCGACAGTTGTTCGCTGATAGCGGATTGCGCAACATGAAGCGCCCGTGCAGCTCCACTAAAACTTCCCTGGTCCGCTACCGCTACGAGGTACCGGAGATGCCTTTGTTCCATGAAAAGAGGCTATCGGTTTTTCCGATAACTGGCAACGGAAAGAACTGCGCAACATATGTTCTATATGCGAATCCATATAGATGGCGTCAGAGATCAGAATCTTCCCAGCCACGGGCGAAATGAGGAACTGCTCGCATGTGGATCGTTAAAGTAGCTTTAAACAGGCCTTACACATTTATTGTGCTTGCGCTCCTCATCTTGCTGGCGGCGCCGGTCCTGATTCTGCGCACTCCGACAGACATCTTTCCCAACATCAACATTCCAGTTGTCTCTATTGGCTGGCAGTACACGGGCCTCAATCCTGAAGAACTTGAGGGCCGCCTGACTTCGCCTTACGAGAAGGCCCTCACCACGCTGGTCGATAACATCCAGCACATCGAGTCCACCACATACAACGGTGTCGTTGTCGTCAAGGTTTACCTTCAGCCGGGCGCGTCACTCGATACGGCGAACGCACAGGTTACGGCTGCTTCGCAATACCTGCTGCGGCAACTTCCTCCTGGAATTCTTCCACCGCAGATCATCAACTTCTCTGCATCGAGCGTGCCAATTTTGCAGTTGGGAATCTCAGGTGAGGGCTTATCTGAGGCGCAGCTAAACGATTATGCGACCAATTTCATTCGAACGCAGTTGATCACTGTTCCAGGCGCTGTAGTGCCGTCGCCCTATGGTGGAAAGCAGCGGCAAATCAGCATCAATATGGACCAGGCGGCAATGCAATCGAAAGGCATCGCGCCAGGTGACCTGCTCAGTGCGGTAGCACAGCAAAGTGTGGTCATGCCGTCCGGCACGATCAAGGTGGGTCAATCGGAACACGACGTGCGCACAAACGGCTCGCCGCGCACCGTTGAGGAACTAGCGAACATTCCTCTCAAGCAGGTAAGTGGCACGACGATTTATTTGAGGGATGTGGCGAGCGTCAGCGACGGATTTCAGGTGCAGACGAACATTGTTCGCCAGAACGGACGGCGTGGTGTTCTCATCTCGGTTTTTAAAAATGGAAATGCTTCGACTTTGGATGTAGTCAAAGGAATCCGCGCAATATTGCCGCGAGTAGCAAGCACGGTGCCTCCAGAGTTAAAGATCACCCCGCTTTCAGATCAGAGCGTATTCGTGCGCGCGGCGGTACAGGGAGTCATTCGCGAAGCGATCGTTGCCGCAGCGCTCACAGCGATCATGATTTTGGTGTTTCTGGGTAGCTGGCGGTCAACATTAATCATCGCTGTCTCAATCCCGTTGTCGATTCTAACTTCGGTCATCGTCCTCGGGCTAATCGGTGAGACGATCAACACGATGACACTCGGCGGCTTGGCCCTTGCGGTCGGTATCCTGGTGGATGATGCAACGGTTACTATCGAGAATATCGAGCGATTCCTGGAAGAAGGATATGGGCTCCGCGAGGCGATTCTAGAGGGCGCGGCGCAGATATCAGTACCCGCGTTGGTCTCAACACTTTGTATCTGTATCGTGTTTCTGCCCATGTTCTTTCTGGGTGGGGTAGCGCGTTACTTGTTTGTGCCCCTGGCCGAAGCAGTCGTATTCGCCATGCTTGCCAGCTACGTCCTCAGTCGCACCCTGGTGCCGACGTTGGCCATGTATCTACTCCGGGCCAAAGAACACGGAGTATCAGCGAAAGGCGCCTTTGCCCGTTTCCAGCAAGGTTTTGAGCGGATATTTGAAAGAGTGCGAGATCGCTATCATGCCTTGCTGCAAGGGTTCGTCTTTCGCCGCAAAATCTTTATCCCGTCATTCCTCGGCATATGCATCCTGGTCTTTGCACTGCTTCCGTTTCTGGGCGAGGATTTCTTTCCTGACACGGACAGCGGTCAATTCATTTTGCACGTTCGCGGACCATCCGGCATGCGTATCGAAGAGACGGCGCGGCTGTTCGATCTTGTCGAGGACCAAATCCGCAAGGAAATCCCCGCCTCGCAGATCGATAACATCCTGGATAATATCGGCCTTCCCTACAGCGCGATGAATACGCAGCACCTGACCAACGGGACGCTCGGCGACAATGACGGCGACATCCTCGTTTCTCTCAAGGAGAATCACGGACCCACCGCACATTTTGTTAGCGCACTGCGTCGGGATTTGCCGCGGATGTTTCCTGGCGCTACGTTCTACATGCTGCCGGCAGACATTACTACACAGATTCTCAATTTCGGACAACCCGCGCCCATCGACATACAGATCGAAGGCAATGACGTCTCGGCGAGCAAGTTGCAGGCTGACAAGATCCTCGGCCAACTGCGCCAGATTCCTGGCCTTACTGACCTACGCATACAGCAACCCTTCGACTATCCGACATTTGAAGTAAATGTGGATCGGACAAAAGCCGCGCAAGGGGGATACACGGAGCGCGACGTGGGCACAAGCGTTCTGAATACGCTCAGCGGCAGCTTTCAAGTCACGCCTATGTTCTTTCTTAACTGGAAGAACATGGTGAATTACAACATTGTGGCACAGACCCCGCAGTACAAGATGGACACGATGCAGGACCTTGAGAATATTCCTATTAATCGTGCGACCAGCGGTGCGTCGCCTGCAGGTGGCAGGGCAAATCCTGAAATCTTGAACGATCTTGCGAGTGTGGGCCGCGGCGACGAGATGGCAGTCGTGAACCACTACAACATTCGCCGGGTGGTGGATGTGTACGGAAATGTCGAAGGTCGCGACCTGGGTGCGGTGAGTCGTCAAATCGGTACGATTCTCAACTCTAACTCGAAGTCACTGCCGCGTGGAACCTATGTCACTTTGAAGGGCCAAGTCGAGACGATGCGTAGTTCCTACATCGGACTCATTGGCGGCCTGGTGTTCTCGATCGTGTTGGTCTATCTGCTTATCGTCGTGAACTTCCAAAGCTGGGTTGATCCTTTCATCATCATCACGGCTCTACCGGCTGCTTTGGCAGGTATCGTGATGTTTCTCTTTCTCACCCAGACCCGGCTGAGTGTTCCCGCTCTGATGGGCGCAATCATGTGTATGGGCGTTGCGACAGCCAACAGCATTCTGGTCGTGTCGTTTGCCAAGATTCGCTTGGAAGAACATGGCAACGCAATCAAGGCAGCCATTGAAGCAGGCACTACACGCTTCCGGCCCGTCATCATGACGGCGCTCGCCATGATTATCGGCATGGTACCGATGGCCCTGGGGCTGGGTGACGGCGGCGAACAAAATGCCCCGCTGGGTCGCGCGGTAATTGGCGGCCTTCTATGTGCCACGGTTGCGACCTTGCTGTTTGTTCCGAGTGTGTTTGCTCTGATTCATGGGTCGGAAAAGAGTGAACGAGCGCGACAGCAGAAACGGCTTATTGAGGAGCACGCGTAAGCCACAGGATAAAGACGGAGATGATCATGACTACTCAGGAAGCACCTACTGATACGACTCGGGTGGACGTGGTGCCCGCGCACCCAGTTGATACCTCGCACGCTGGACCGCAGGCAGAGAGCAACGGTGGTCGCATGCTTGGTTTTGTCTTTGCCGTGGTGTTGCTTGTGGCAATTGGCTATGGGCTTTACCTGCGTTCGGTGAGCGAAAAGAGTTTGTCACACGCCACTCAAGAAGCGGCGGTTCTCTCCGTTTCTGTGGTGCATCCAACGGCAGGTTCTGAGGCAGACGATTTAGCTCTTCCAGGAAATGTACAGGCCTTCACGGAAACGCCGATATACTCGCGCACCAATGGATATTTAAGGAAGTGGTACTTCGATATTGGTTCTCGGGTGCACCGGGGGCAACTCCTCGCCGAAATTGAAACGCCCGAGATTGATCAGCAGTTGAATCAATCCCGTGCTGAGTTAGAGCGTATTCAAGCCAACGAGCAACTTGCCGGGGTCACCAGCACGCGGTGGCAGGCCTTGCTGGCGAAGCACGCGGTATCGCAGCAGGAAGCCGATCAGGCGAAGAGCAACTTCATCGCCGCCCAGGCCGCTGTTGATGCGAGTAAGGCTAACGTCCGTCGTCTCGAGCAACTGCAGAATTACGAGCGAATTGTGGCTCCGTTTGACGGCATCATTACTGCGCGCAATACGGATATTGGCGATTTGATTGATGCTGGTTCCGGATCCAGCAGCCCGCGGGAATTGTTTCACCTTGCGGCGATCGGTAAACTCCGCGTCTATGTTGCGGTGCCTGAGGTCGATTCAGATTCGATTCATGATGGTGACAAAGCGACTCTCACAGAAGATTCGAATCCAGGACTCAAGATTCCCGGAGCCGTTGTGAGAAACGCTAACGCAATCGATCAAGCGACGCGCACCCTCAATGTTGAAGTAGATGTCGACAACGCCAAGGGTATCCTTCGACCGGGTGCTTACGTGTTCGTTCATTTCCATCTGCCAACCAATGGAAACACGTTCACTGTGCCTTCGAACACGCTCTTGTTTCGTTCTGAGGGATTACGTGTTGGTGTCGTCCAGGGAGATCACGTTCAACTCGTTCCAGTTACGATCGGACACGACTTTGGAAGCTCAGTAGAAGTTACGTCAGGTTTGGCGGCGAAAGATCAAGTGATCGTTGATCCTCCCGATTCACTCACTAGCGGAACAGAGGTTCATCCGCAGCTGGCCAAGAACGCGCGGGGCCAACTATGAGACCTAAGTCATCTTTGCGGACAGTTCTCGCATGGCTTGCAGCGAGTGTGATGATTGTCGCTGCAGGTTGCAAGGTAGGTCCTGAATATGTGCGGCCTTCCGCGCCGCTTGCGCCTGCGTTCAAAGAGCCGCCCCCGGACAGCTTCAAGGCTGAGGATGGATGGACGCCTGCGCATCCCAGCGATACGCAGCTCAAGGGAGACTGGTGGACCCTGTTCCACGATTCTCAATTGAATAGCCTGGAAGCTGAGGTCGACCCGGCGAATCAGACGTTGAAACAAGCGGAGGCTAATTTTCGCGCAGCGCGTGCCGTGATTCGCGTGAACCGTTCTGCCGAAGCGCCGACAATTTCGGCTGGCCCAACGGTGGGCGCCCTCCGCGATTCCACCCACCAGCCCTACTTCAATACCACGGTGGCGAATGGTGGTGAAGGAGACTTCGAACTTCCACTCGACCTGAACTATGAGATTGATCTGTGGGGCCGAGTCAGGCGAACTGTTACGCAGGCACGCGAACTGGCACAAGCTTCTGCGGCCGACCTTGAGACCTCGCGCTTATCACTCCATGCCGAACTGGCGGTCGACTACTTTAACTTGCGATCAGCAGATGCGCAAAGCAGGTTGCTGCATGACACAGTGAAAGCATACGAGGCGGCTGTCCAACTGACGCAAGATCGTTATGATGGCGGTGCCGCACCGCTCTCTGACGTCTCTCAGGCTCGTACGCAATTACAAACGGCCCAGGTCCAAGCCACGGATGTGGACATTCAACGCGCGGCCTATGAGCATGCGATTGCTGTTCTGATTGGCAAGCCGCCGGCGGCGTTTTCGTTGGCCCTTGATCCGATCACAGTGGCTGCTCCCACCCTGCCGACGATTCCGGGCATGCTTCCATCTCAGCTCTTGGAACGGAGACCTGATATTGCTTCGAGTGAACGCGGCATGGCGGCGGCGAATGAGCAGATCGGGATTGCGCGCGTGGCCTTTTATCCGACGTTGTCGCTGTCGGCTGCTGCCGGTTTTTTCGGGACCTCTGCCGTAAATTGGTTTTCCTGGCCAAGCCGCTTCTTCGCCGTAGGTCCAACGCTCACGCAGACTCTCTTCGATAACGGTCGTCGTCGCGCCGTCTCAGACATCGCCCAGGCGCAATATGACGGAACGGTTGCCGCTTATCGCCAGACCACACTTACTGCCTTCCAACAGGTTGAAGATAACCTGAATGCTCTACACAATCTCGAGACTGAGGCGAGACAGCAACACGATGCGACAGCCTCAGCGCAGCAGTCGCTCGACCTATTCAACACCCGCTACGAGGGGGGTGTTGATACTTACCTGCAGGTGATCACCTGGCAAACCTCTCTCCTGCAGAACCAGCGCAATGATATTGAAATCACGCGAAGGCGATTCGAGGCGAGCGTCCTCTTAGTGAGGGCACTCGGCGGCGGTTGGAACGCGACACAGTTACCTCAGCATCTGTGACATGCTAAATACCATTCATTCCGCTGGAGAGCTTTTCGCGGCAGCCTGAACAAGGTCTCGTAATGCGGGCAGGAAAACGAAGCGCACCAAAGCAGATGGTTTCTCGGCGTCTGCGATGACGGCTAGCTGACCGTCGAGCCATTCCTGCGAGGCCGATGTGTGCGCATCAAGATATGCCAAAGATTCAAGACCAACCTGTGCCAGTATGCCGAGTTGTCGGGCGCGCGCTTCAGTATCTGACAGGCGCGCCGAGCGGTGAGCCCACACTTCGAGAGATGGCGCTGCTTGCTGCCATTGTAGAAATCTCGACCGAAGGCGAATCCTTGCTGCTGCACGATCGGAATGTCCTGATGGTCCCACGGCCTCATCGACTTCGCGAGCGATCTCTTGCCGAAGCGGCGGATCGGCCACTACGGAATCCACTAAACGATCGAGCGAAGTGTATCCGTCAGTGTGTTGACCCTGATAACGCTCGTGAAAGCTTACCGGCTCAATCACGGACGCGAGGACATCAAGAGGTTCGGTGTGCGTAGAGTCGAGAATGTTGCGGCGCAGCTTTTCAGGTCCAGATATTTGCGTCAAGCCAACATCTTCAAGTTCCAGTGACGCGATTCGAAGGCGACGGTACATATCTTGCACATCACGGTCCGATTGCGGGGACCAGAAACGTTCTGCAATGGCAAACGTCCGCGGCCACACGCGCGAATCGACAGTTTCTGGATTAAGCTGCTCGGCCCACATGCAGACCTCGCCGCCGAGAATTAGCTTTTGATGATCCGGAGTTAGCGTGGTGTCTGTGGGAACTGGATCAGCCAGGAACATCATCTCTGAAGTCTTTTGAGCATCAAGATAATAAGGAGCAGACAGGATGCCTGAATATCCTTGTGCTGCGCCCTGCGCAAGAGATTCCTCGCCTCGCCAACTCTGGACCATCACATCCTTTGGCAGTTCAGGCCGCAGAAGTTCGTCCCAGCCGATCATTTTCTTGCCGTGCTTGGTCAAGATAGGCAGCAGGCGCTGATTGAAGTATGCCTGCAGCTCCGGAGGACTCTTGAAGCCTTTCTTGTCCATGAAGCCCTTGATGCGCGGATTCGTAAGCCAGCCTGTTCCCTTGGTTTCATCTCCGCCGATGTGAAAATATGCATCAGGAAAGATAGCACTCATCTCGCCAACGATTGCGTCGATGAACTTGTAGGTTTTCTCATTGCTTGGATCGAGCTCGGCCGGCGGGATCCCGAAAACAATGGGCAGAGCCTTGATATCCTCACCCGCTCCGAACTCCGGATAGGCGAGAATCCAACTCGAGCTATGGCCCGGCATATCAAACTCTGGAATTACACGGATACCGCGCGCGCGAGCGTAGGCGACCACCTCGCGCATTTGTTCCTGAGTGTAGAAGTGCCCTCCAGAAGCGACTTCGGTCAGGCGGGGAAATCTCTTGATCTCGGCGCGGAATCCTTGATCATCGCTGAGATGCCAATGGAACACGTTCAGCTTAGCAGCGGCCATACCGTCGAGGTTTCTTTCAATCACATCGACCGGTTCAAAGTGGCGGCTGACGTCGATCATGAATCCCCGCCAACGAAAGCGAGGGGCATCATCGATCTTTACGGCAGGCAAACTGCAGGCGCCATCTCCAACGGAAACCAACTGAAGAAAGGTTTCCATCCCATGCATGGCCCCTACGTCCGTCGCTGCACTCAGCGTTGCCTGTCCTGTGGTGACAGTTAACTGGTAGCTTTCATCCTCGTCCACGCTCTGTACAGCTTCCCCTGGTCCTGCTACCTTGATGCTGAAAACGGCCAGTCCACTCGCATCCGCAGCATGTTGCGAACGAGTGATCTCCCCACAATGGCGGTCGAGGCGAGTGATCATCCTATCGAGTGCCGCATCCAGGCGCTGATCATGGTCCCCGATGATTGTCGCCTTGAAATGAGAATCGATGGCGAGCTTTCCGGTTCCAACTTGAAGCGATCGTGGGAGGGGCATCAGATGGAGTGCTGCTTGAGCGCTTTTCGCGTCCTGTCCGTGCAATCCGCAAGCAATGCAAATGCTCAGGAGCCCTGCGAGCACTAGACGGGGAGCCCGTGTTTGCTCTTGCCCGGAGCTGGGAGTTGAAGCGCACTTGACGATCAATTTTTTCGCACCCATGGAAATCCCTCTGTTTTAGTCGTGATAAGCAGGAACTGCAGCAGCAGTTTACGCGAAGGAACCTCAAACACAAAGACGATCATACGGGATATGGGGCGCTGACGCGGAATTCTCGATGGGCAAAATGGGTGCCTTTATTTACCGCTGTAGCGTATTGGCGGCCGTATGGTAAGGGTATGAGATGAGCATGACTGTCACGCTGATTGACTGCGTTGCCATACGTTAAGGGAGGCAATAGTTCTGATGGATCGTTTTAGCAGGATAAATCGATATCTCTGGGCGTTGAGTCTGCTTTTCGCGTTTTGCATAACCATAGTTCCGACTTTCTGCGAGATTGCGCATCCATCGCAGCAACGTCCGACGTCGCCCGGAAGGATTCATTCGATCCTTGACCCGATCATGACGGAGGCGGTCACGAACGGAAATATCCCCGGTGGAGTGCTGCTTGTGGGGCACAACGGGCGCGTCATTTATCGCAAGGCATTCGGATCGCGCTCGCTTGAGCCGACACGAGAGCCAATGTCGGGTGACACGATCTTCGACCTTGCCTCATTGACCAAGTGCATCGCGACTACAACGTCAATCATGAAGCTGATTCAGGACGGTAAGGTCCGGCTCAACGACCCTGTGACCGCTTACCTTCCGAAGTTCGGGCAAAATGGCAAGCAGGACATCACGATTCGCGAACTGATGACACACTATTCAGGCCTGCCTCCAGACCTCGATTTGCAATCGCCCTGGAAAGGTCGCGATACCGCTTTCGAAATGGCCATGCAGGAAAAGTTGGCAAATCCCCCTGGTTCCCGTTTCGTTTACAGTGACATCAATTTTGAAGTTCTTGGATTCATTGTTGAGGAAGTATCTGGAATGCCTTTGAGCGATTACGCAAGCCAGAATATTTTTGCGCCTCTGGGTATGAGACATACACGTTTTCTTCCGCCGGACACCTGGGTTCGTCAGATCGCTCCGACACAATTCGATGAGCAAGGGCAGATGCTTCGAGGTGTTGTTCATGATCCCACGGCGCGGAGGATGGGAGGAGTCGCCGGCCATGCGGGCTTGTTCTCAACGGCTGATGATCTGGCCAAATTTGCACAAAACTTGCTGAACGGATTCAAGGTGCTCGACCGAGACACTGTAACCAAAATGTCAACGCCGCAACAGCCCGCGAACGCCCCAAGTCTTCGTGGCCTCGGATGGGACATTGATTCTCCTTTCGCCAGCAATCGCGGAGAACTGCTTCCCGTCGGTTCGTTCGGTCACACAGGTTTTACAGGTACGTCGTTATGGATTGATCCCGTTACCAAAACATATATCGTCCTGCTAACGAACGCTGTGCATCCGCGGGGGGGAAAATCGGTGGTGTCGCTTCGCTCCCGCGTAGCGACCGCGGTTGTCCAATCACTCGACCTTTCGGTGTCAGAGCGAGAGAAACTGCGCCTTGCACGAATTACCGGATATAACGAGTCGCTGATGGCATCGCGACGGATTACGGACCGCAATGGAGACGTCAAATCCGGCCTCGATGTGCTCGAGTCTCATGACTTTCGCGAACTGCGCCCCGATCACAATCATCGAGTCAGAGTCGGGTTGGTAACTAATCAGACTGGTGTTGACGCGCATGGGCATCGATCGGTCGATGTGTTGGCCCATGCCCCAGGAATTCAGCTTACCGCAATTTTCAGCCCCGAGCATGGCATCGCCGGAAGAATCGACTCTACCGACATCAACAACTCTCAAGACTCTGCCACGGGGGTGCCGATCTACAGCGTATATGGAGGTAGCGAGGCTAAACGCCGACCTACCGCTGAAGCGCTCTCCCAAGTCGACGTCCTTGTTTACGACATTCAGGATGTCGGAGTTCGTATTTACACCTACGAAAGTACGATGGGATATTTCCTCGAAGCGGCGGCGAAGGCTGGCAAGGAAATCTTCGTTCTCGATCGCCCCAATCCGATTGGTGGAACCTATGTACAAGGTCCCGTCGCCGATCTGAATCGGGAGTCATTCGTTAGTTACGGTCAAACTCCCGTGCGGCATGGAATGACAATTGGTGAATTAGCCAGAATGTTCAATACGGAACGAAGCATCGATGCGAAATTGACCGTTGTTCCGATGGAGGGTTGGATGCGCGGCGATTGGTTCGACTCCACGGGTCAGATGTGGATCAATCCATCGCCGAACATGCGCAGCTTGACCGAAGCTACGCTGTATCCAGCCATCGGATTAATCGAAACCACCAACATTTCAGTGGGCAGAGGCATGGATACCCCTTTCGAATTAGTAGGAGCGCCATGGGTTGTTCCCGAAGATCTGGCTCGGTATCTCAATGAACGAGAGATCGGCGGAGTACGATTTATCCCAGTTCGCTTTACACCGCAGAGTTCTGAATACGCGAATCAGGTGTGCGGAGGAGTCAATCTCGTTGTCACCGATCGCAATGCTGTAGATGGGCCCGAACTTGGAATTGAGATCGCAGCAGGATTACTGAAACTCTACCCCAATCAGTACAAAGTCGACGCACTTGATTCGCTGCTGGTCAAGAAGATGAGTCTTGAAGAACTCGTTGCCGGGAGAGACCCTCGGCGCATCGCGGAGGAGTGGAGAGAAGGGATTGAGCAATTCCAAAAGACGCGGACGAAATATCTGCTCTATTAGAGCGGAACCACAGTTGCTATATGCCGGAGTTGGAGACAAGGGTTAAGTTTGAGGAGGCGATTTCCGCGAAGCGAAGAGGATGGCACAGCCCATTTCGGACGATTTGCGCAG
>CZKL01000112.1_pt1 | contig 26360 bp, 23 predicted proteins | sample 1122441 | NCBI WGS metagenome assembly CZKL01 (sample SAMEA3539301, study PRJEB10725) | soil metagenome | biome: tundra; feature: field; material: soil | place: USA | collected 2010-05 | depth 0.15 m
GTGTCACGCGGCACCCCGGAATATTGAGCATGCCCGAGGATTGCGGTCCTCAGTTCAATGGGCCAGCCCCGACGCTCCAACTCGCGTTCGCCCACGAACGGGTGCTCCTCCAAGGAAGGGTGCCGTTCGTAGTCGAAGTCGTGTAGAAGGGCGGTAGTGGAGTAAAGGGTAACTAGATCGGCCCGCTGAGTCCCAGCCAATCCCAGCCGGTCCGCCTCGGCCTCACCGTAAGCCACTACGCACGCCTCGACAGCAAGTGCATGTTTCCGCAGGCTTTCGCTCTGCGTCCACTCCGTCAGAAGCTCCCAAGCTTGCTCTCGGTCGTAGCAGGAATTGCCGTTTATGTCACCAGACATTTATTTTTTCTCCATGTTGCACAAAATGGTTCGTGTTTCTTCGGGTTTTTCAGGGTATGATGGGTGAAACTTACGGTTGACCCTAAGTTCCTACTTGACAATTATGGTTCATCTCCCCGAAAGTAGCACACATGGCGGTGCGAAAAAGCACCCCGGAGAGCCCGCTCTGGCACTCCGCGCACAACCGATGGCAACAGCTTTAGTGAGTCTCGATCCTCGCGAGGTCGTGCGGTGTGAGCACTGCGCCCTCATGCAGTTCAGGACCAACAACTCCCTTTGCAGACGGTGCAAGAAGCCCTTAGATATTGAAGAACCGCCTGTACTGGGACCGCAACCGGTTCCCAGCCAGCCCGTTCAGGCAATTGCCGAGGCTGGTCTGCAAGTGGCGGGGCAAGTGCGGGATATTCGCCGCGCGCGCCATCTCAGCCAGCGTCAGCTAGCGGGGCGGATGCAGGTTCCGCGCACGTACATCTCCAAAATCGAAAACGGCAAGGCGATTCCCACCTTGGGCTCTCTGGAGCGGTTGGCAGATGCTCTGCAAGTCGACGTGTGCCAGTTGGTGCGGGATTCGCGCAGCCGGCGTGATGACGAGGTGGCGCAGATTCTGGCTGACCCGTTCCTGGCTGAGATTGCCGCGCTGCTGCCCCAGCTTGACTCGCTGCAGAAGACGCTGTTTTACGGCGCCTTGCGCGATCGGGCGACCGGCCAGCGTCGGACGGCCTAGGCCAGGGTCGGCGCCGCGACGCGCCGGCGGTCAGTGCGTGGCTATATCTGCGCCTGCCGAGTGCGCTCGAAACGGTTGTGTCCTCAGATCTTTCGAGCGATTTTCACATGGCTGTAAGCAGAAGTGGTCCAGGGTATAGAGACCCGCGTACACTAACACCACCAGGTGTTTAAAGTGGATGCGTGGTCACGTGCGTCCTCCTGCCAGCCGCGAAGAGCGCTCGCAGGCCCTGTCCAAAAGGCGGATCATCTTGTACCCTGCAGCGACCTTGCGCATTCATGAGCTAAGTCCGGAAGAACGCGCCGTTTACGCGACGCTCAAACCGGAGCGCCTGCCGCAGCACGTAGCCATCATCATGGACGGCAACGGACGCTGGGCAGGGAACCGTTCGTTGAAGCGTTTTCTCGGACATCGCCAAGGCGCCAAGAGTGCCCAGATGGTGATCGATACTGCCTCGCAGATCGGCCTGCCGTGGCTCACCCTCTACGCCTTTTCGTTGGAAAACAATCTCCGCCGGCCCAAGTCGGAGGTCAATTTCCTGATGCGTCTATTGCGCAGCTATCTTGAGAGCAACATCGACCGAATGATGTCCAATAATGTGCGCATCCGTTACATAGGGCGTACTGACGAACTGCCGATCGAAGTGCAGAACACAATGCGCTATGCCGAGGACACTACAGCGCGCAATACAGGCACTAACGTCACCCTGGCATTAAATTATGGCGGACGGTCGGAACTCGTCGATGCGTTCCGGTCACTGGCAACGGAGATGAAGCACAAACATCTTTCTGCGGATCAGATCACGGAAGAGGATATTAACCGCCATTTGTATACTGCTCACATTCCCGACCCGGATCTTCTCATTCGCACTTCCGGCGAAATGCGCATTTCGAACTTCCTGATGTGGCAGATCGCCTACAGTGAGATCTTCTTTACGGAGAGACTCTGGCCGGATTTCCGCGGAATCCATCTGCTTGAGGCCATTGCGGCATTCCAGCGCCGCGAGCGGCGTTTTGGAGGACTCGGTGAGCGCGGTGAGACGAGCGACGAGGCGGAACAAGTCAAGATCGCAGCTCGGTAGCCATATTTGAACCAATCCCTCCGAACACATTGAATTCAGAGGTGTATTCTCAACCCTGAATGAAACGCGTTCTAACTGCTGTCGTCCTAATCCCCTTCGTGTTTGTTTTGGTGTTTCTGGGCCCCAAGTGGCAGGGGGTCTTCACCCTCGCTACGGCCGTGGTCGCTGCGCTGGCGGGATGGGAATACCTTGGCCTGGCGAAACAAAGCGGGGCCAATCCGCCGCGGATCTTCGTGGTCATCGCGATCTTTGCCTTGTTTGCCGGGAGTTACCAGTGGCCCGACCAACTGGCGCCGATTCTGGGAGTTCTCAGCCTGGCACTGCTCATGATTTGCACCTTTCGCGGTCCGGTATCCAGCATGATCGCGGATGCCACGAATTCTATCTTCTGCCTCTTTTATGTGGGATTTACTCTGATAGCTCTGCCCGCTCTTCGCGAGGAATCGAACGGTCCTTCGGTCGTTGTTTTTCTGCTCTGCGTGGTTTGGGCAGGAGATATCGCGGCTCTCTACATCGGCCGTCCCTTCGGTCGTCACAAACTGGCTCCTTCGCTTAGCCCCAACAAGACCTGGGAAGGCTCGATTGCTTCGATTGTGGGTAGCGTGCTGGTAGCTGCGGGCCTGTTAGGGCTGTCGGAGTTGATGGCGCGGTGGGAATCGGTAAAGTTGTCCTACGCCGAAGACACGTGGTGGTACTGGCTGGGCTTAGCGGTCGTCGTGAACGTGGCAGCGCAAGTTGGGGACTTGGCCGAGTCGGCACTCAAACGAGCCGCCGGCGTCAAGGATTCGGGCACCCTGCTTCCAGGACATGGCGGCATTCTGGACCGCATCGATGCGCTCCTTCTGGCTGCTCCGGTGCTGTGGTACGCTCAACTTATTCACCAGCGGTTCTGACGGAGTGGTTCCGCAGCCGACGGTGGATTTTTTATTGGCCTCAGGTGTACATCCCTGAACTCGCAAGCGAGGCTCGATGCAGCCTCCGGAATTTACGAAGACATTGAAACGACTCGCCATTCTCGGTTCGACCGGATCTATCGGACAAAGTACCCTTTCTATTGTTGAGCAGTTTCCCGAGCGCTACTCAGTTGCTGCGCTGGCCGCCGGCCGTAATGTGGACGAAGCTTTCGCCCAGGTTGTGCGCTGGCATCCGCGGCTGGTTTCGTTGGCCACGGAAGAGCTTGCCGGCACAATGACTGACCGCCTGAAACAAGCCGGCGTGACGGGAGTTGAGGTCGTCCACGGCGTTGCCGGGACGGTAGCCTGCGCAACGCATCCTGAAGCTGACTTTGTGGTATCGGCCATCGTCGGGGTCGCGGGGCTCGAAGCCACCCACGCCGCGATTCTGGCCGGCAAGCCCGTCGGACTGGCGAACAAGGAATGCATGGTGGCGGCAGGCGAAATACTCACCGCCGCTGCGCGTGAGAGAAACGTCCCTATCCTGCCCATCGACAGCGAGCACAATGCGGTCCATCAATGTTTGCGTGTGGGTATCCACAAAGAAGTAAAGACCATCTGGCTCACGGCTTCTGGCGGTCCTTTCCGAGAAACACCTCTGGATCGTTTTCCCGGCATCACGCCTGAACAGGCGTTGAAGCACCCGACCTGGGTGATGGGGCGGCGCATTACGATCGACTCCGCGACCATGCTCAACAAAGGGTTAGAAGTGATTGAAGCCTGCCGGCTGTTCGACGTTCCCCCCAGCCAGGTTCGAGTCACGGTGCATCCTCAATCCACGGTCCACTCCCTTGTGGAGTATGTGGACGGTTCGATCCTGGCCCAGATTTCGGTGACGGATATGCGCCTGCCCATCCTTTACGCGCTGGCCTATCCGGAGCGGCCCGCCTCTTCGCTCACATTCGATTTGGCCGCTTTGCGCCATTTGGACTTTGAAGAGCCAGATTTCGAGCGGTTCCCGTGCCTGCGCCTGGCATTCGAAGCTGCCCGGATCGGCGGATCGCACTGCATTGCCCTGAATGCTGCAGACGAGGTGGCGGTCGAAGCCTTCCTGGATCGCCGCATTCCGTTTACCGGAATCCCGGATACAATTGAAAAAGTACTCGCTTCCACGCCTGAGGCCCATCCGGAGACTATCGCCGAGGTGCTCTCCGCAGACAACGAAGCGCGTCGAATGGCTCATGAAGTGCTGACCTGAGACTTCAGGAACATTGAGATTTTCAGGAGCGCCGAAGCGGTCTTTCAATTTTTTCGGAGAATTGACTGACAGAATTCCGCGTCGCCAGGTGATGTGACATCTACATTTCAACTTGGTCGTAGTTTGTTTTGAGGGACGGGCATAACCGACAGATTGGGCATCATCCAATCAACAAGAGTCTTGTTTTTCCGGGCCAAATTCATCGGGTGTTTTAAGTCGGGACTCGAGCGTCAATAGCACGGTGTCGGGAGCCGTGCCGAGGGAAGAATCAACCATATATGCAGAATCTTCACGATGTAATCGTGGCCATCGTCGCTTTTATCGTTCTGATCGGCGTCATGGTCGTAGTCCACGAATTCGGCCACTTTGCCGTGGCCAAGCTGTGCGGCGTCCGCGTTGAGTCTTTCTCCGTTGGATTCGGGCCGCGGCTGTTCGGCATTAAGCGCGGCGACACGGATTATAAAGTGTGTCTGCTGCCGCTGGGTGGATACGTCAAGATGACCGGTGAAACACCGGACCAGATCAGCGGCTCGAGTGATCAGGCCTCTGAAGTTCCACATGGCGAAGACCCCGGATCGTTTACAGCACATCCGCGTTGGCAACGAATGCTGATCGGACTTGCAGGTCCGGTGGCCAACTTCATCTTGGCTTTCCTCCTGATGGTTTTCTACTACGGCTGGATCAACGAAGTTACAAAGTTTGTCGTCAGTTCGAGCACCGTTGAATGGGTTGTGCCCGGTTCGCCAGCCGCCCAGGCGGGGCTTGAGCCCGGCGACGTGATCCGCCACTTCGATACGGTCGACAATCCCGACTGGATGCAAGTCGGCGAGCGCGCCTCAATGAACATGAACCAGACGGTCCCCGTCACCGTGGATCGCGACGGCAAGCCGATCGACCTGTCTCTGCATCTGCCAGCATTGGTTCGTGGCCAGGACTTCGATCTCAGCGATGCGGGCATTCTGCCTCAATTCATGCCCGGCCCAATCGGTGTCGATCAGGTGCAACCGGGTACTCCTGCGGATCAGGCAGGTTTGCGTGGCGGCGATGCCATCGAAACCGTCGACGGCCACGCTTTTCACACAGTAGGGACTTTGCTTGCCTACATGCAGTCAGGTCAAGGGAAGCCGCTGACCCTGATGGTCGACCGCAAAGGACAAAAAGTCACCCTGGTGGCGCACCCCGCCAAGCTGGATTCAAGTTGGAAGCTGGGCTTTCAAGCCGTGGGAACGCCCCTGCGTACCGACCCGCTTCCGTTCCGCAAGGCCGTTGCGCAAGCACAGGCATTTTGTGTCGATAACTCCACTTTGATCGTCGAGGTCCTGGGACGGCTTTTCACCCGCAAGGTCGCTGTGTCACAGCTTTCCGGCCCCGTGGGCATCGCCCGTATGGCTGGTCAGGCGGCGGAAATGAAGGGCTGGCTGCCGAAGTTCGGCTTGGCAGCGGCGATCAGCATTAACCTCGGCATCCTCAACTTGATGCCATTCCCGATCCTTGATGGCGGCCTGATCCTGTTGCTGTTGATAGAGAGTGTGCTTCGGCACGATATCAGCATCAATGTGAAGGAACGCATTTATCAGGCAGCGTTTGTGGTGTTGGTAGTGTTTTTCGCCTTCATCATCTTCAACGACGTGACCAAGCTACCGATTTTCACGCACTTGAAGCCATAGCGGGGGAGTTGAGGGCCCGATACCTGATGCCGTAGGAGGCGCGGGATTAAGATTTTGTCGAGCCAAACTCTTGGAATTTTCTAAGAAAAGGCTTGACGCTGTTTACCAAATATGTTCCACGTGGAAAACTAGACTGAAATTGTCCCCTTTGCGTTCGATTGACGGAGTTCGACGGATGTCCGTGATTACCCCGGTGAGGGTGCGTTATGCAGAGACCGACCAGATGGGCATCGTTTACTACGCCAATTACCTGGTTTGGTTCGAGATTGGCCGCGTAGAATTGCTGCGCTCTCTCGGCCTCGCCTATAGCCAGATGGAGATTGAACACCGCCTCATTTTGCCAGTGGTGGAAGCCAGTTGCCGCTATCGCGCCCCCGCCCGCTACGACGATGAAATTCTCATCGAAACTCGTCCCGCCTTGCTGCGTGGATCGGTCATCAAATTCGCCTACAGAATCCTCCGCGCTGCTCCAGAAGGTGAAGAACGGAAGCTCCTGGCAGAAGGGGAGACGGTGCACGTGGTCTGCGATGAGCATTTGAACCGTATGCCCCTTCCGGACGAATACTCAGCGGCCTTGCGCGGCTTGATGGGATAGGTGTCCGCCGGCATGGTCTGGGCACGCCGGATTGTCATCCTCGTCGATCCGAACCTCAGGGCAAGATGGGATTGTGACGAGAGCGCGTGGGATCTCGTGTCGAAAGGAAGGGTTCGTCGGCCACGACGCAGGGCCTTTAGAAAGTAGTGACTTTAGTTTGGAAACTCTTTCAGAAAGTCCGCCGTCGACGGCCCTCGAGAATCATACTTGTTCAGCGACACTTGCCTACACTTAAGCACCGGTGGCGAAGTGGCTCAACGCATTGGCTTTGCAAAGCTAATACCGGGGGTTCGAATCCCCTCCCGGTGCTCCAGTCCTCGGACACCCTCGCTTACTTTTCCCGTGCCACGACGAAATCCGGCACCCACAGCAGTGCACGCTTGAATTCGGAGTCCGGCAGCGACGCAAGCGCTTGTCGAGACTGTTCCGCGTAGCGATCGGCGACCGACATGGCGTACGCCACGGAACCGTTGCGCACCAAGATTTCCTGAATCTGCTGCCGGCTCGCGTTCTCGAAGCTGCGGTCATCCAAAACGCGCTGAATGATCTGCCGGTCGGAAGCCGTGCCGTGGTCGAGCGAGTGAATCACAGCAAGGGTAGCCTTGCCCTCGCGCAGATCGCTGGCGACGGGCTTGCCCAGCACGTCCTCAGTCGCAGTCAAGTCGAGCACGTCGTCGACAATTTGGAAAGCGAGCCCGACGGCACGTCCGTAGGTGGCGAGGCTAGCTTCTTCCGACTCCGTCGCATCAGCAAGTACAGCGCCAAGGCGCATGCAGACCGAAAACAGGCACGCGGTCTTCCGAAAGATCAGGTCGTAATACTCTGCTTCTGAAATTGCCTTGCCAAGCTTTTGAATCTGCAGTAGTTCGCCCTCAACCATCTGCTGGGTCAGACCGATCAGCAGATCGAGCACGCGCAGGTTGCGTTCTTCGAGCGCCACCCGGAAGGCCTGCATGTAGAGCCAGTCGCCTGCCAGCACACACTTTTCATTGCCCCAGGTGGTATTAGCAGAGGGCCGACCGCGGCGCATGTCGGCTCCATCGATGATGTCGTCGTGCACCAGCGTTGCGGTGTGAACCATCTCCACCACGGCTCCGAGACGCACGGCTCCCGCGCCTGAGTAGCCGAGCATATGCGCCGCCAACAGCAAAAGGGAAGGCCGAATGCGTTTACCGCCGCCTCCACGCAGATACTCAGCAATCTCCGTGATGGTGCTGACGCTGGAAGCAGCGTCCCGGCCCAATTCCTGTTCGACCGCCACGAGATCGTCTCGCAGCAGATCAAAGACCTCCCTCGCCGTCGCTATCGCCAGTGTGCTCAAAGTTCTCCGGTTCTTACTGTCATTTTCTCAGATGGCCGCTCGGGGAAGCGCCAGCGCGCTCCGTATCCAGCGCTCAGTTGGTGCGGTAGTTCGTAAATTGCAGTTCCACACCCAAATCTTTTCCGCGCAAGAGAGCGATAATCGATTGCAACTCATCGCGGTCTTTGCTGGATACTCTCACTGTATCGCCTTGGATGCTGGCCTGCGCCTTCTTTTTAGAATCCTTGACGATGCGCACAATTTCCTTGGCTTTTTCAGTGGGAATGCCCTGCTGGAGAGTGACCTTTTGGCGAACGCTTTGGCCCGCGGCGGGTTCAACCTTGCCATAAGTGAGATTCTTAAGCGACACACCACGCTTCACAAGCTTTTGCCCCAGGATCTCCCGGACTGCCTCTAGCTTGTATTCACCGGCGGACGCCAGTTGAAGTTCCTTATCGCCCTCAACCAGGTTGATCTCCGAATGCGAATCCTTCAGATCGAATCGCTGACGAATCTCCTTCAAAGCCTGATCAATGGCGTTCCGGACCTCTTGAATCTCGACCTTGCTCACAATATCAAATGAATTGTCCTGCGCCATACCTTCCCTCGATGGCCGGCTTCAGCCGGTCTTGCCGGTCTTTGCGGCTGCACTCTATCAGTTTCCCATGCCGGACTGAATGTGAAACAGCCGAGAGAAGTTTTTCGTGGTGGCGGTCGCAATTTCTTCGCCCGAGACGCCCATGACCTCCCCAAGAACTTCGGCCGTTCTTGCAACCCAGGCCGGTTCGTTGCGCTTGCCGCGATTGGGAGTCGGCGCCAGCCAGGGCGCATCTGTCTCAACTAACACGCCGTCGAGCGGCAGACGCGCTGCCACATCCCGCAGGGGCTGCGCCTTGGGATAGGTGAGATTCCCAGCGAAAGAGATCAGGAAGCCGAGGTCCAAAGACCGCCGCGCCTGCTCCCATTCGCCGCCAAAACAGTGCATGACACCGCCTAAGCCCGTTGGCTTCCATACCCGCTCCAACACTCCGAAAAGGTCGTCCCAGGCGTCAAACGCGCCATCCTTAGGCCGGCAATGGATGAGAATCGGCCTCTTGCGCGCTGCCGCGATCTCCAGTTGTCGAATCAGTCCGTTCCGCTGCACGTCGTAAGCGGCGCCCTCGTGGTAGTAGTCGAGGCCCACTTCGCCACACGCGATCACTTCAGGCTCGGCTAGCAGAGAATCAAGCTTAGCCAGCGCGGCGTCGTTGGCTTCTGGCGTGTTGTGCGGATAGATGCCGGCGCTGGCGTAGAGCTTGGGTAGTCCGGCACCGCTTTCTGGACGAGCATTGAAGTCGCGACACAGGTCGAGCGCCTGGTGCATCTGGGACGGACCTTCGCCGATACCGATGGCCAACACCGTACCCACGCCGGCTTCCCAGGCTCTGCCCAACATGGCCGCGCGGTCCTCGGCATATCGATCGCTATCTAAATGAGCATGAGAATCGATCAGCAAACGGGCCTCTCAAGGGACGGAATTAGCTGAGTTTCAGGAATTCCCTGGCGGATGCAGGGCCTTCAACCCAAGATGAATTTCGAAGGGGTGGAAGTCCCGGACCCCCCAACCCGGGGGGGCGGCTGAGCCTACTTCAATCGAGCTCCCAGCGGGACTTCTTCCAGAAAGCCGGCCAACACGGGCGCGCCATCGGGCAGTGAAGCCGCCAGCAGCATGCCGTTCGACTCGAGTCCGCGCATCTTGCGCGGGGCGAGGTTTGCGACGATCACGATCTTGCGCCCGATCAGCTTTTCCGGATCGTAGTATTGCGCGATTCCAGCCAGAATCTGACGTTTTTCATAGCCCAGGTCGACTTCCAGGCGTAGCAGCTTGTCGGCCTTGGGGATGCGTTCTGCGACGAGCACTTGGGCGACCCGCAACTCCACCTTGGCGAAATCGTCAATGGTGATGTGCTCAGGCTGTTCCGATCCGGTTGCGGAACTAGTCTGCTGCGGTGCCGCCGGAGGGTCCGGCTTTTTCTCCTCGGACGCCAGCGGAGTTCCACTGGGCGCCTCCGTGGGCGTACTGCGCAACCGTGCGCTCTCCACATCTGCGGGCACACCATGTACTTTGGCCGTATCCACAGGCTGGCTGGGGTTGTGCGGGACCGCCGTTGTCTGGGTGAGCGTGTCACTGTCTGTGGAGGGCGACTTGTCGGTTGTCGTTGTCGGTGACACCGATGTCGACGAAGGAGCCTTGATGGCTGATGCACCCTTAGCCTGCCCTGCCGCCGCATCTACCGCGCTTGAGTTGTTCTCGTTTTCAAGGTTCTGCATACGTTCGATCGCGTCCTTCTCCGCGCGGGGGAACAAGGGTGCCGGCTCACCGAAATGAGTTCCGGCCTCCAGTCCACCCCACGCAATTTCCGTCAAAAATGCTTCCTTTGCTGCGTTTTGAATGTCCCCAAGTCCGAGTTGCTGCCAGACCTTGCTCGCCGATGCGGGCAAGATGGGATAGACCAGGGCGGTTATGATGCGGATGGCCTCAGCGGCTGTCGCCAACACCCGCGCCTGCAGCGCGGCGTGATCCGCGTCGGAGCGCTCCGGTGGCTTTTTCCAGGGCGCATTCGCAGTCAGGTATCCGTCGGTTTCCGCTACCAGCACCCACAATCCCTTGAGCGCGTCTGAGAAATTGAGCGCGTCGAAGTCAGGCCCGAAATTCCTGATGCCTTGCTCGACCACTGCCCGCAATGCGTCCTCAGCGGCGGTTGTCGCACCCACTTCGGGCAGCACGCCGCCGAAGTACTTGTGCACCATGTTGACCACGCGGCTCACCAGATTGCCGTAGCCGTTGGCTAAATCGCCGTTATAGCGCCGCACCAGGGCATCGAAACTGAAACTGCCGTCCTGCCCGAAGGGAATTTCGCGCAGAAGGAAATAGCGCAACGCATCCGCGCCCAGCACCGTGTCCACCGTCTCTGCGCGCACAATGTTTCCCAGCGACTTCGACATCTTGGTGTCGTCGAATAGGAGCCACCCGTTGGCCTTCACCGAGCGCGGCACCGCGATGCCGGCGGCCATCAGAAATGCAGGCCAGTAAACGCAGTGAAAGCGGCTGATTTCCTTGCCGATGAGGTGCATGTCGGCTGGCCAAAATTTTTCAAACCGCGCCTGGTCGGCGGGATCGTCCGATCCATATCCCAGCGCGGTAATGTAGTTAGCCAGCGCGTCAAGCCAGACGTACACCACGTGCTTTTCGTCGCCGGGGACCGGAATGCCCCAGGAAAAACTGGTGCGGCTCACCGACAAATCCTTGAGACCACTGCGGACGAAGGAGATCACTTCGCGCCGCGTCGACTCAGGCTGCATGAAGTCGGGATTGGCTTCGTAGAACTCCATCAGCTTGCGTTCAAAAGCCGAGAGTTTGAAGAAGTAGTTCTCCTCGCTGACGGTCTCGGTGATACGACCACAGTCAGGGCATGGAGCGCCCGCGGGAACCTCGACCCAAGCCTCGTCGGAGACGCAATACTGGCCCGTATACGACCCTTTGTAGATGAAGCCGCGGTCCCGTAGCGTCGCGAACAGCTTTTGCACTCCGCGCTTGTGCCGCTCCTCAGTGGTGCGAATGAAGTCGTCGTAGCTCAGGCCGAGCCGGTCCCACAGCGCGCGAAATTCGCCTGAAATTGCGGTCGCAAATTCGAGTGGCGTGCGGCCGGCCAACTTGGCGGAGCGCTCTATCTTCTGTCCGTGTTCGTCAGTCCCGGTCAGAAACCATGTGTCGATGCCCAACGCCCGCTTACGCCGCGCAAGGGCGTCACATACGATTGTCGAGTAGGCATGGCCCAGGTGCGGCCGCGCATTCACGTAGTAGATAGGCGTGGTGAGATAAAAACGGGCTGAATTGTGGGTGGGATTGGCCATGGGCGAACTATCGAGAATTCAGCCTTCCATCAGACGAAAATCGTGAGCCGACCTACCTTTCAATCTTACGGCATTCGCTTCAGAACGAACCCGAATCACTCAACCCGCGGTCATGGGGAAAGAACGAGCGAGATATCACCGGGATCTACGTACCCCATCCTTTGGTAAAGGGGCAGAACAGCGCAAGCTCTGATGGGGCGGTCGATCACCCAGGCAGAAGCCGGCCTTCTGTTAAGATGAGCCTTGAAAATCAAGGATTTCTGAGGCCTTTCAACGTGTATCTGGAATTGCAGAAAAGGTTGGCGGAACACCTGCGCGGGGTTTTGCTGACCAGGTACGACATTCAGCAAGAAAACATTCCGATTGAAATTCCGCCAGACCTCAAGTTCGGCGAACTAGCCACGCCCATCGCGCTGCAACTGGCGCGCACGCTGCGCAAAGCTCCCAAGATCATCGCGCAGGAAATCGTAGCCACTCTCGGCACACTGGACGGTTTTGCGGGATTTGAAGTTGCCGGCGCCGGTTACATCAACGCGCGTTTGGATCGCGCCGCGGGCGTGCGGACTGTTGCCACAGGTGAGAGCCTGGCCCGTGTTGCCAGCGGACTTCACTCGCTGGTGGAGCACACCAGCATCAATCCCAATAAGGCCGCGCACATTGGTCACCTGCGTAATGCGATTCTCGGCGACACGTTCGTGCGCCTGCTGCGCGCTTCCGGGCAAAAAGTCGATGTACAGAACTACATCGATAACACCGGCGTTCAAGTCGCCGATGTGGTCGTGGGCTTTCTCCATTTAGAGCAAACTGGAGTTCCTGGTGTGTCTGTTGATGAGCAGCACACGCTAGGTGGCATAAAGAAGCTAATGGCCTATCTCGCCAAAGCGGTAGAAGCGGATCCGTCAAACAGGGAAAATCTGTTCGACTACTACTGCTGGTATCTATATGCGAAGGTCAATACTTGGTACTTGGGGCTCGTAGACGCGTACGGCTTTGGAGATCCGTTTCAGGCAAATGCGGAGCTAATAGCTAGACGAAAGCAGATTCGCCTTGACGTCCTCCACCAAATTGAAGCAGGGAACAACGAAATCGCGGAAATCGCCGAACTCATCTCGACCACCATTGTTCACCGCCATCTTGAAACCATGCAGCGTCTTGACATTGAATACGACTTTCTTCCGCGTGAGAGTGAGATTCTGCACCTCAAGTTCTGGGAGCTCGCCTTCGAGCAATTGAAGGCAACACACGTGCTTTACAAGCAGAACCAAGGGAAGAATGCGGGCTGCTGGGTTATGAAGCGTGCAGGAACCGAAACTGAAGAGTCCACAGTTGGGATGCCTGACGAAGACGCTAAAGTGATCGTGCGTTCAAACAACACTGTAACTTATGTAGGCAAAGATATTGCCTATCACTTATGGAAATTCGGGCTACTGGGTCGCGACTTCGGCTACAAGCCATTCTTTACGTATCCCAATCACGAGTGCTGGATCTCCGCTGTACATGGGGAGGCGACTCATCCCCACTTCGGCGGTGCGCAGGCGGTCTACAACGTGATCGACTCCCGCCAGAGCGACCCGCAGGCCAACGTGATCCAGGCTTTGCGCGGCATGGGCTATACAGAGCAGGCCGATCACTATATCCACTTCAGTTATGAGATGGTGGCGCTCACCCCGCGCTGCGCAGTCGAGTTAGGCTACAACCCCTCAGATGAAGACATGGCTCGTCCCTACATTGAAGTCAGCGGTCGTAAAGGATTCGGTGTCAAGGCTGACGACCTTATCGACAAGCTCATCGAGGCGACACAATCAGAAGTCGATTCAAGGCAGACAGGCCGGGATGAGACTGAACGCCAGAAAATCGCCAAGCAGATCGCCATTGGCGCGTTGCGCTACTTCATGCTCAAGTTCACGCGGAACTCGGTGATTGCCTTCGACTTCAAAGATGCGCTGAGCTTTGAAGGAGAAACCGGGCCCTACATTCAATACGCCGTTGTCCGCGCCCGTAACATCTTCCGCAAGGCCGGACTTACTCCAGAGTCAGTGTTAGCGGAGTTTGCGGCTGTTGATCCCGGAAAATATCTCGAGGGAGAAGCCGCGGAAGATATCTGGGCATTGTGGCTGCGCGCCGGTCGCCGCACCTTGGTGTTCGAGCAATGCATCTCCACCTCGGAGCCTGCCTACCTAGCCAAGCACGCTTTTCAATTAGCCCAGGAGTTCAATAACTTCTACCACAAACATCACATCCTCACCGAAGAGGATGCTGCCCGCAAGACATTCCTGCTGGCCACTGCTGCGGTAACTCTGCGCGAGTTAGTCACAGTGTTGAGTTGGCTGGGAATTGAAAGCCCCGAAGCGATGTGATGCGCGACCAAAATCATCGGATAACTCGTTCAAATATGAACTCGGATTGGCGGAACTGACTTGCCGCCTCCGCTCTCAATGCCCTTTATCGATCCACTTCCGCATCCCATCAGTACTCACTGCTTGGCGGTATGTAGTTCACAACGGACCCTATGACACTTTCTCTTTTGCCCATTCAGGAAATTGCCAGGAAGCTCGCCTTACGCCCCGAGCAATACGATTCGATCGGTGCATACGGCGCAAAGATCAAACTCGACCTGCTGGCTGATCCCAGCTTTCCCGTGCGCGGCAAGTTCATTCTTGTTACGGCCACGACGCCGACGACATCGGGTGAAGGCAAGACGGTAGTTTCGATAGGACTCGCGCAGGGCCTGGAATACATTGGGCGCAAGTCCATCGTGACTTCCCGCGAACCCTCATTGGGTCCGGTCTTCGGCCTCAAGGGTGGAGCGGCAGGCGGCGGGCGATCACAAGTCGAGCCGAGTCAGAAAATCAATCTTCATTTTCATGGTGACTTCCACGCCATCACGTCTGCGCACAACCTGCTTGCCGCGATGATCGACGCGCACTTGTTTCACGGCAATGCTCTCGATCTCGATCCCGCGCTCATCACGTGGCCGCGCGCCGTCGATATGAATGACCGCGCCTTACGCCGCGTTACTGTCGGCGTGGGCTCTAAAGGCGAGGACGCCAACCGCGAGACCGGTTTTGTGATTACTGCTGCATCGGAGATCATGGCCATCCTGGCACTCGCTTCCAGTCGCGCCGACCTGCGGCGTCGCCTCGATGCCATCGTGGTTGGGTCATCACGCTCGGGCCGCCCCGTGACAGCGGCAGATCTGGGTGCTACGGGCGCCATGATGGCTCTCTTAACCGAAGCGATCCTGCCCAATCTTGTTCAGACCACGGAAGGCACACCGGCTCTCGTTCATGCGGGTCCATTCGGGAATATCGCCCATGGAACGAGCAGTATCCTGTCGCAGCAAATGGCTCTCCGTCTAGCCGATTACGTGGTCAACGAATGCGGTTTTGCGGCCGATCTTGGCGCCGAGAAATATTTCGATATCGTGACGCGCACGTCTGGTATTCAACCCGCCGCCGCTGTGCTGGTGGCGACCGTGCAAAGTCTGAAGGCTCAGGGCGAAGGAAACCTGGAAGCAGGTTTCGTAAATCTCGACCACCATATTCGGGCGCTGCAGGGTTATGGAGTGCCGATTGTGGTTGCCATCAACCGTTTTCCCAACGACCTCCCCGCAGAACTCGAGGCTATCGCGGTTCATTGTGAACAGCAGGGAATTGGCTGCTCTGTAGTTGAGGCATTTGCGAAGGGCGGTGCTGGTTCTGCGGCATTGGCTGAGAAGGTGGTGAGCCTTATCGAGGCCAACCCATTCCCCCAGATTGCGCCCATCTATTCTCTCGAAGATTCCTTCGAAGAGAAGATCCGCAAGATTGCAAAAAATGTCTATGGCGCAGCGGACATTGCGTTGAGTGATCAGGCTAAGACGAAACTCGCGCGATACGTCGAATGGGGATTTGGTGGGCTTGCAATCTGTGTAGCCAAGACGCAGTACTCGCTCTCTGACCAGCCCAAGCTCATGGGCGCGCCAACGGGCTGGATCCTCAATGTGAGAGACGTGTCTTTGTCCGCAGGGGCTGGCTTCGTGGTGGTGATTGCCGGCAACATCATGTTGATGCCTGGCCTGCCCAGCCATCCGCGGGCGCTTGATATCGATGTGGATGAAGAAGGCGATATCGTTGGAGTTTGAGATACCAGCTTCTAGCCTTTAGCCTCTAGCTCTGATCACGCTAGTTGAAGGTTTAGCTTGTTATTCTGCTACGAACTCTGCGCCATTCGTACGCTTCCAAGACGGCGAGTTCCGGGTTTGAGGCTGTTTTAGTGCGACATAATAATGGCAATTTGGTTAGATCCTCCGGCACTGTGGAGGACGCCAGGAGGGATTGTGTCGGGCGAAGGAAATGCAACAGGATCAACAGTAACCTTGCACGTGATTTCAAGCCTCGATGGGTTCATCGCAAGGAAGGACAATAGTGTCTCCTGGCTGGATGCCAATGGAGGCCCCTACGAAGCCGGAATTTCTATTTCAAAAGAAGAAGCCGCGACGTTTGTCAAAGCCATAGACTGCTACGTACTTGGTTCTCGCACGTATGAACACGCACTTGAACTGGGCTGGCCATATGGCGATACACCGACGGTAGTGGTGACCGGCAGAGAATTGTCACCGGCAAGGGAGAGCGTCGAATTTTATTCGGGTGATCTCAAAACTCTCGTTCACGTGAAACTCGCGCGGCGGTTTCGAAACATCTGGCTGGTGGGTGGGGCATTGTTATGCCAGCGTTTTCTCGAACTCGGCCTGGTGGACGAAATCAGGTTGACCATTGCCCCTGTCTTATTGGGTGACGGACTCCGGTTATTTGGCGGATTCCTGACGGAGGAGAGACTGGATCTGAAGAACGTGACCGCTTACAAGAATGGTTTTGTTGAGTTATCTTACGCCGCCTCCACCGCGCCAGAACATCAGAAGAGAATCCCAAACTAATGGCGAGCGAGCCAGGCCGTCGCCATTCTCAAAAAACGTCATACGCACTCGCGCGGTACTCCATAACCGGCAATTTGCGCGACGCACTAAACTAGAAGTTGCCAGCTTGAGGCTGCACTTAGTAACTCCGCACCCACTCCAGAATCGACCGCACCGCGATGCCGCTTGGTCCCTTGGCAATGTAAGGTTTGTTCTCTTCGATCCATGCCATGCCGGCGATGTCCAGATGGATCCAGGGTGTATCTTCCGCGAACACCTTGAGGAACTCGGCAGCAGTAATCGCGCCGCCCCACCGTCCTCCCGTGTTCTTGACATCGCCGATATCGCTTTTGATCATCTCGGCGTATTCTTCGCCCAACGGCAAGCGCCAGAACTTCTCACCCGAAGTCGCCAATGCGCTATTGAACTTTTCGAACGTGGCATCGTCATTTGAAAACGCGCCCGCATTGACCATACCCAGCGCCACTACGCACGCGCCGGTGAGCGTTGCGGCATCAATCAGGTGCGTTGCGCCCAACTGCTTCGCATAACAAAGCCCGTCGGCCAGCACCAGCCGCCCCTCGGCATCGGTGTTGATGATTTCGATGGTTTTACCCGACATCGCGGTTTGCACATCGCCCGGCTTCTGTGCCTTGCCGTCCGGCATATTCTCAGACGCGCACACGATGCCGATTACACGGACCTTCGGCTTGAGCAGGGCGATAGCACGCATGGCGCCCAGCATGGCCGCGCCGCCGGCCATGTCGTACTTCATCTTCTCCATGTTGTCCGACGGCTTGATGGAGATACCGCCCGTGTCGAAGGTGATGCCTTTGCCGACCAGGCCGAGCACTGGTCCTTCGGTCACGCCCTGGGGTTCATAGCGCAGCACGATCAGGGCCGGCGGTTCCTCAGAACCTTGCGAAACGCTCCAGAATGCGCCCATCTTCAACTCGTGCAGCTTCTCGGTGGAATGGACCTCACACTGCAGCCCGACTTCTTTGGCCATCGCCGCGGCACGCTGCCCGAAGACCGTGGGAGTGAGGACATTGCCTGGTTCATTGACCTGTACACGCGCAAAATTTTGACTCTCGCCGATGATTCCGCCTTCGGCAAAGGCGGCTTTCGCTACGTCCTGATCGGTGCCTGGATTGGCGCTGGGAGCGGCCACCGTGAACGACTTCACGCTTAGATCCTTGCGGTCGCTGCGATATGTGTCGGGATCGAAGTCGGCGATGATGGCGCCTTCAACGATGGCGCGGATGCAAGGGCCGGGAGGCAGCAAATCCGATTCGGGCTGTGCGAAGGTTAATTCCCGAATGCCGCGCGGTTTGGTGAACCGGACTGCGGTTCCTGCTGCGTTGCGTACCGTGTGGGCAGTGGCTTTTGCTTGCTTGCCCAGGCCGACAATCAGCAGGCGTTTCGCCTTCAGGCCCGCGGGTGCGTGCAGAAGCAGGGTTTCATTGGCGCCCGCTTTATATTCTCCGCTGGCCAGTACGGCAGCCGCCGCAGCTTTGACCGCTTTATCGTTGCTCAGCAGCACAGGCTCAGGCTTGGCATCGGAGCCTTTCGCCGTTTGGGTATCCACGGCCACAACGGCCAGCAGGTCTGTTTCAATTCCAGCTAGATTTGCAAAAGTCAGTTCAGTCCGCATAGAGGTTATTGTTTCACCTCAGGCGCGGCTGGTGGCAAGTTCATCGCGCCCCAGTCCCAGCGGGGCCTAAGTCGATTGCTGCGCGCGCAATTGCGCCTGGATGATGGCGGCAAGGCGATGGTGAAACTCGGTGGGCTCCCCGATGCGCAGTCGTGCGACCACGGTCTCCGCCGCCAGTTGAGGATTGCCGCCCAAAACCGCCCCCGCAGCCAGGATGTCGTAAAGCTCGCCAAACGCAGGAGCATCGGCGACCGCCTTCTGCATTCGGCGGATTCCTTCTGCAGTCAGGCCAAGGTGAACCTCCGATGCTCCCAGCTTGGCTGAGCTTAGTGGAGAAGCTTCCCCGAGTGACGCCTCCCGCAGGTACGCCTCTCGCGCCTCTGCATAATGACCAGCCTGAAAGTGGGCGTCTCCCACTGCCTGGTAGTAGACAGCATTGCGAATGCCCAAACTTCCCGCACGCTCCAGGCGCTCCATCGCTTCGGGCAATCTCAATAGCCGCACCAGGCAGACGCCGGCAAACAGCCATCCCACGCCAGACTGCGGACTCAGTTCACAGGCGCGTTCGAAGTGGGTCAGCGCCACAGCGGGACGCCGGGCGTGCTCCAGTTCTGCGAATCCCATCTCGATGAGTGTCTGGGCGTCGTTGGGGTTTTCCCGCAGCTTTTTCTCACCCAGAACCTGATAAACGTCATTCTTCTTCTGGCGCTCGGCTTCCGCGTCTTCGGCATGCCCAAAATGATGGACCACAAAGTCCGCTCGTCCAGTCGCTAGCTGCAGGGCGGCGAGCCGCTTGGTGATCGTCTCGTGCACGCATCCTTCGTAATAGATGCCGGGGTGATTGCGGAACAGGCGAGTCGTCGGCAGCGGAACATATGCAGGGTAGGACCGCGCTTCCTCAATCAGACCGGGGTTAGGCCTCGCGGCTTCGAAGCCCAGCCGCGCACTGGTGTCGCGCATGTAGTTCCAGCGCTGATTGTGGTAAGCGTAGACGTCCTGGCTGGTTATCAAGTTCCGAATGTGGGCACCGGCCGTGGCGTCCAGCATCTCGTCGGCATCTAAAACCAGGATCCAGTCACACTTGCGTAACGCAAGAATCCGGTTGCGCGCTTTTGAAAAATCGTGCTCCCACGGGATCGACACAACCTCGGCGCCTAGTTGCTCGGCCAATTCGAGACTTCCGTCTACAGAGCCTGTGTCACCGATGAGGATACGGTCGACGAAGCCGGAAACACTTTTGAGGCAGCGCGCCAGGCTTAGGCCGCCGTTCTTGACGATCATTGAGACTTCAATCGTTGGTTTCATTACAAATAGTTCTCCGGTCCGACCGATTCGGAACTAGGTTCGATTCCGGACAACTATCAGCCGGGGAGCTATCTGTTTCAACGACCACAGAGGCGCGATTTCAGAATCTGAATCAGTTCCGTGGAGGTGTTTGGCGGCTTTACCGCCCCATTTTGTGCTTGCTGGCGTTCACGGCGGCCCGGGCATCGCGGTCAGCCTCGCGACGACGTTCAGTTTCCCGCTTGTCCCAATCCTGCTTGCCTTTGGCCACCGCTAATTCGCACTTTACCCTGCCTTTTCGAAAGTAAAGTCGCGTGGGGATGAGCGTGTGACCCTTTACCTGCGTCTTCGACAATAGCTTGCGAACTTCTTCGCGATGCAGCAGCAGCTTGCGGGTCCGCAGCGCGTCGTGATTGGCTATGTTCCCGTGGGAATAAGGACCTATATGCACGTTGAGCAAAAACGCCTCACCGTCCTTGATGAGGCCATAGGCATCCTTGAGATTTGCCTTGCCTTCACGGATCGACTTGACTTCGGTCCCGCGCAGGGCCACGCCCGCTTCTACTTTTTCAAGCAGGAAGTAGTTATGGCTGGCCGCTCGATTTTGGGCCGCGTCACGTTCTCCGCTGGCCACAGGGTCGCGCGGACGCGCGGCCTTTTGCGGTCCCGTTCGGTCCGGCTGAACAATCACGTGGCTGGTTTGGCGGGCCATCAGGAAGCGTCCTCGAATCTTCATCCTAGCACCGGTACAGCTTTCGCACGCCGGGCAGTGAGGCTTTGCTAAAATGTGGCATCATTGGATGGAGAACGCCACCCATAACGATTGCGTCCCGGGCAGCCAAGGCAGCCCACACCAGCCCACCAACTACGGTCGTAGCGCGGGCAGTGGGCAAACGGCAAGGACGCCAGGGAGTTCGATGAACCGCGCTGGTCTTCCAGTCACTTCCAGAATTTCCTTCTGGTTCGCGTTATCTATGGTCCTGCTTCTGTGCACCGGAAGTCTTCATGCGCAGTCTGCCAACAAGATCTACAAGCAAGGCGTAGCCGCGGAGGCTCGCCAGGACTTCGACGCAGCTTACGACGACTATCAGAAGGCTTACGCCAAAAACCCGAAGGACCTGCGTATCCGCACCGCTCTCTATCGTGTGCGCCTCACGGTTGCTTCAACGCACCTGACCAACGGACGCAAATTGCTCGCGTCTGGCGATGAGCAAGGAGCCCTGGCTGAGTTCCTGCATGCCGCCGAGATCGATCCCGGCAACGAAGCTGCCACCCAGGAGATCGCGCACGTTCAAGCCCGCCTAGGCCAGAATCCGTCCCAGCAACCGAAAGGTCCTCCCGAGTTTCAGAGCAAACAGGACGAGATCGATTCAATGGGAGCACCGGTGCAACTCAAGCCGGTCTCTAACGAGCCTCTTACCCTGCACATGGCAGAAGACGCCAAGGTGGTTTACCAGGCTATTGGCAGAGCCGCCGGCATCAATGTGCTGTTTGATCCGGACTATATTTCGAAGCGCATCCAGGTCGACCTCATCAATATGAACCTGTTGGACGCGCTACGCGTGGTGGGAACCATGTCCAACACGTTCTGGCGACCTATCACCACCAACTCCATTTTTGTAGCTCAGAACAGTCGTGCCAAGCGCCAAGAGCTCGACGAGCAGGCGGTTCAGACGTTTTACCTGACTAATGCCTGGCAACAGAATGACATCAACGACGTGCAGACCGCGCTGCGTAACGTACTCGGCGCGAACATCAAAGTTTATGGCGTTGCCAGTCAGAATGCGATCGTGGTTCGCGGCACTCCTGACGAATTGCTTTTAGCGCAGAAGCTGGTCAGCGATCTCGACAAGGCGCGTCCCGAAGTCGTCGTCGACATTGCCGTCATGGAAGTTAGCAAGAACTGGGAGCGAACGCTCGGTCTGCAATGGCCCAGCAGCATCGGTGTTGCCCTGCAATCGCCCACTGCCAGCACCTCGGGCACAACCACCACGACCACGACTACCGGCACAACGACGGGGACAACCACCAGTCCGACGCTATACAACCTGGCCCATCTGAACTCCAATGACTTTGCCGTCACAGTGGGCGCAGCCACGGCGAACCTGTTGTTGACCGATTCGAACACCAAGATTCTGCAGAACCCGCGCATCCGTGCTACCGACTCGCAGAAGGCGACGATGAAGGTCGGCGAACGTATCCCGATCGCAACCGGTTCGTATCAGACGGGTGCAGCCACAGCGCTGGTCAGCTCTCTGGTGAACACCCAATTCCAATACCTCGACGTCGGTGTGACCATTGAGGTCACGCCTACGGTTCACTACGACCGCGACGTTACGCTTAAGACGAAGATTGAAATTACCGCTCAGAACGGTTCGTCCACCATTAGCGGCGTGACCGAGCCGATCATTGCTCAGAAGACAAGTGAGCAGGTCGTCCGGTTGCGCGAAGGCGAAGCCAACATCATGAGCGGCATCCTCAACCAGTCCGACCAGGTGACTTGGAGCGGTATTCCCGGGTTGAGTTCGATCCCGATTCTGAAGTACCTCTTCGGGTCGAAGGATCACACAATCACCGACGACGAAGTCGTGTTCCTCATGATTCCTCACGTTGTGCGGTCGCAAGACTTGACCCCGACTAACCTGCGCACCATCGATACGGGCGCAGGCCAGTCGATTGAATTGCGACACATCGCCGCGGTGGGCGCGGGGGCCAATGCTCCGCCCCAGGTTAGGACTGTCTCCTCGCAAACGATGACCCCGGCGGTGGGTACTGTGCCTGGGCAGAGTGCTTTGGCTGCGGCTCCTGCAGCCATGGCTCAGTTGAAATCGGCCGCAGCGGCCAACGGAGCGCCCGCCATGCCGGCGGTGCCGCAAACCAATCTCAACGCGAATCCGCCGGACAAATCGCAGACCGGCGCATCGCTAGCAACACCGCCGCCGACTCCACCCGCGACGGCTCCAGCCGCCACGCCTCCTAGTTCTGCGGCCTCGGTAAATTTTCTGTTGAATCAGCCCTCGGCACCTCTCACGGCCGGGTCAACCTTTGAGGTTCCCGTGGTGGTGAGCGGTGGCCAGGACATTGCGTCTATTCCGTTGCAGCTTCAGTACGACGCGTCGAAGATCTCGCTGGTGAACGTCGATTCCGGCGATTACTTGTCGCGGGACGGGCAGGCGGTGGCCCTGGTGCATCGCGACGATGGACCCGGCACCGTGACAATTAACGCGTCGCGGCCTCCAGGAGCTGCCGGGATCAGCGGGGCGGGTGTTGTCTGCGTGCTCAGTTTCCAGGCCAAGGCCGCTGGAGACAGCACCATCGCGATTACACGGCCGGGAGCTGTCAATAGCGCCCAGCAGCCGGTGCCGTCGCATGGATCGCAGATCAGCATTCAAGTGAAGTAGGGAGCGGATGAACCTGGGGGTGCCAATACGCAAGCGAGGAGAACATGGACTGACGCTGGTCGAGCTGATTGTGACCGTCGCCATCCTCTCCATTCTTGCGGCAGCTGCTGTCCCCGTGGCGCGCTTTGAAGTCAAGCGGCGCAACGAGCGTCAGTTGCGTTACGACCTGTGGCAGATGCGCGATGCCATCGACAAATACAAGGACGCAGCCGACAGGGGCGCCTTCCAAACCAAGGTAGATAGCCAGAACTACCCGCCCGACCTTGAGACGCTGGTGAATGGGGTGGACGTTCAAGGCAAGAAGGTCAAGTTCCTGCGCAAGATCCCCGTCGATCCCATGACCGGCAAAGCGGAATGGGGTCTTCGCTCCATGCAGGACGACCCGAAATCAGATTCATTCGGCGGACAAAGCGTCTTTGAGGTCTACTCCAAGTCGCAGGGCACAGCACTCGACGGCACCAAGTACTCCGACTGGTAAGAGGAAGCCATTGCGCAGCAATCGTAAACAAAATGCGGGCTTTACGCTGGTAGAGCTGATGATTGTGATGGCGATCATCGGCGTGCTCGCCGTGGTCGCGATTCCCAGCTACGTCGGCGCGATCCGCCAGGCGCGCGAAGCCGTGCTCAAAGAGGATTTGCACGTCATACGCAACGCCATCGACTCTTACACGGCCGATAAGCAGAAAGGTCCGCAGTCGCTCGACGACCTGATCTCGGATGGTTATCTCAAGACCATTCCTGTGGACCCCATGACGCGGAGCAAAGACACCTGGGTGACCGATACGGGCGATTCGCTCCACTCGCTTGACCAGACAGACCCTGGTATCGATGATGTACACTCCGGTTCCGTGGATACCGGCTCCGACGGCCAGCCATATTCTGCCTGGTAAAGCGAAGAGGAAAACATGGTAAGACAGACCTGCGGCACACTCCTGCTATTCACGGTCGCCCTTCTAATTCCTCTGCACGCCCAAACCACCAAAAAGATCGCGCTTCGGGTACTCGATAGCAAGACCGGCCAGCGCCTTACGCCCACCGGCTACCAAGTCCGCATCAATCACCAAGAGACGGCGCACGGTGACTGGGTCAAACAGGGCGAAGACGGAACCGCGGAGTTGACCCTCCCCGGGGACGCCGAGATTCTCCTGATACACGCTAACTATCAAAGCTCCATGGAAACCTACATCAATTGCGACGGCGAGAAGCAGTACCAGTCGCCAGGCCCGCATTGGTATACCATAGAGGATATTCTGAGCAAGGGCGTCGTGACCGAGAACGGCTGCGTCAAGCCCAAAGACGAGCCTAAGTTGAAGGCGGATCCCAAGCCCGGCGAATTGGTTCTCTATGTTCGCAAACTCAATTGGCAAGAGCAAATGAAGGACTAGAATTCAGTGCCTACACCAGCCGAAGCACCCATTCAAACCGAGCTGACGGCGGTCCATGAATTCTATTTGTCGCTCGCTCCGGCCATCGATCCCGACCACGGTCTCGGCGGGAAACTTCTCTTAGCGGGGGCGTTGGATGAGGGCAGTGCGCGTCTCATTCGCGCCGCCAACATCGCTGGAGCAGCCTCGCTGGTAGCTTCTTCAGATAGTTCTGCTTTGCGATCGGCCATGCGCGAGGGCGTCATCGATTTTTTGGTGACGACGCTCGACGAGGCTTTACGCATTCTCAAGAACGAAATTCGCAAACGGCAACCGGTGGCAGTCGGAGTCAGCCAATCGTCGAGTGCGATCGTGAAGGAAATGAAGGAGCGCGGGGTGCTCCCTGATTTGCTGCCGCCGCACTCGCATTCCGCCGATTCATCCGAATTGGAGGAGTTCGTTGCGCACGGAGCGCGTCATACCCGGCATATGAAGCTCGCGACCGGCCGCGTCTTTGTGACTCTTTCAATTCCCGCGGCGTGGACCCCTCGCATCGCTGATTTCGAAGCACTGCTTCTCGAATTCATTGCACTCGACGATCATGCCAATCGCCGTTGGCTGCGTCTGTCCCCTCGTTATTTAGGTCAGGCTGCACGCCGGAGGCGCTCGCTTGTGTGTGATGTGAAGCGCGTTTCGATTCTGCAGAGTCGCATCGCGGATGCAGAAGCCGGCTGACGCCCGAACCTTGCGGCAATCTCCGCGCTGGTGCGGAGTAGAGGGTCTGCGGATCCGAAAGCGGGTCGGGGCTTTAACCAGAATGCCGATCTTTAGATGGACCAGCGCTTACGAGGACGATCTCTCGATCGACTCTAAGACGCTTCGATCCGCGCCCAAAGCTCCTTGATGCCCGCGCCGGTCTTGGCTGAAATTGGCAGGATCTCATCCAACTCCAGGCCTTTCTTCAGTGCGGCCAGATTCCGCGTGCGCTCATTGCCGCTGAGGCGGTCGATCTTGGTTGCGACCACCGCAAAATCCCGGCCTGCATGCCGAAGCCAGTCAATCAATTGGCTGTCGCACTGCTGAGGCGGCACATTGGAGTCGACAAGGCACACGCAGAGGCGCAGCGTCTCTCTCTCGGCCAGGTAAGGTTCAATAAACTTCGGCCACTCCGCGGAAATAGATTTCGAAATCTTCGCGTAACCATAACCGGGTAGATCGGCAAATAGAAGTTGCGGACGTTGGCTTGGGTCCAGCAGGGCAAAAAAGTTGATGGCCCGCGTCCGGCCGGGGGTCGAGGAAACCTTGGCCGCCTTATCGCCTACCAGGGCATTGAGCAGGCTCGACTTTCCCACGTTGGAGCGGCCCAGAAAAGCGACCTCCGGCACCGTGGGAGCAGGGAACTGCGCCGCCGCCAAGGCCGAGAGCAGAAATTGTGTGGTGTAGCGCATAAGGACCTTCCTGAGCATACAGGAGCAGCCTTCGCGATCCTCTGCGGGCTAATCTGGCTGAGATTCTCGTCTGCTCACGCAGACTTAGGGAGCAGGGCTTATGCGATGTTGCGGATGGAAACAATCTGTCATGCGATCGTTTCAACAGACTCCTTCAGCGTCGAAGACCCAAAGGCCTTTTCAATGCGCGGCAGCCGCAGCCCGAGCGTCAGGCCGCGCACCACATTGAAGCAACAGAAAGCCAGCCACAAGCCGTGATTGCCGAAGAACCGTTCCAAGCTGATCGCCAATACCAGAAAGACGAAGAAGGAGATGAGCATGCTATCTCGCAGTTCGCGCGCACGGGTCGCGCCGATGAAGATGCCATCGCCTTGAAAGCCCCAGACCGACACGACGGGCAGGACCATGACCCACGGCAGGTACTGGAGAGCTAGTGAGCGCACCGCCTCCTGGTTGGTGTACAAGCTGACGAGATGGGAGCAGCCGACAAGGCTGTGAATCTTGCAAGGTGAAAGTCCTTGCGCCGTCAATTACCTGTATTCGGACG
>CZKL01000149.1_pt1 | contig 26297 bp, 20 predicted proteins | sample 1122441 | NCBI WGS metagenome assembly CZKL01 (sample SAMEA3539301, study PRJEB10725) | soil metagenome | biome: tundra; feature: field; material: soil | place: USA | collected 2010-05 | depth 0.15 m
GCGGCTCGAGTGTGAGCGCATCGGCATCGCCCAGGTCGATCGCAAGCGTGCCGAATTGCAGATTCGATTTACCGAGAACGCTGTCGTCGATCCGCAGCATCTCATGCGCCTGGTTGCGCGCAACGCGAAGCGAGGCGCTCAGTTCACGCCGCAGGGTCTGCTCAAGTTCCCGCTCGCTGCAGCCCGACCCGACGAAGTTCTGCTCGAGATTCGCGACCTGCTCACCAAACTCGCGCCCTCAGCCGTGAATGCATAATTGATTTGAAAGAGGCAAGATGAATAAATCGGTCGCCCTGTTTGCTTTGGGAGCTTTTATGTCAACTGCTGCGATTGCTCAGTCCGCGAATCAGCAATTTGTTAAAGTCGCCGACGAGTATCTCGATCAGGCGTATTTCCCATTTAATCCTACGTCTGGCACGGCCGTTGGCTATCACCAGTACGACACGCAACTGGAGGACAACTCACGGAAAAACATCGATGCGCAGCGTGACTTACTGCACACGTTTGAAAAACGCGTTGCGGCCATCCCTGCGGCTGACCTCGACCAGGTCACTCGTGGTGATCGTGAAATTGTTCTGGGAAACATTCACTCCACGTTGCTGACGCTTGAGACCATCCGTCCGTGGGAGAAGAACCCCGACAATTATTCCAGTGGCATTACGAACTCCGTCTTTACCCTGATGGAGCGTAAATTCGCGTCGCCTGACGATCGTCTTCACTCCGTCATCGCCCGCGAACAACTCATGCCTTCGCGTCTTGAGGAAGCGCGGGTGAATCTCAAGAACCCGCCGCACATCTATACTGAGATAGCTATCGAGCAGTTGCCCGGACTGATCACGTTCTTCCAGCACGATGTGCCGCTGGCTTTCACTGAAGCTAAAGACCCTGAGCTCAAAGCTGAGTTCGAAAAGAGCAACGCAGCGGTGATCGCTGCCCTGACCAGTTATCAGGCATGGCTCAAGACAGACCTGCTCCCCAGGTCCAATGGTGATTTCCGCATCGGTGCAGCGACCTTCGCGAAGAAACTCCACTATGACGAAATGGTGGATGTGCCCCTCGACAAGTTGCTCGAGATTGGCTGGGCAGACCTTCGCAAAAATCAACAGCACTTCAACGAAATTGCAAAGCAGCTTGAGCCGGCAAAGGATCCTAAGACGGTTCTGGATGAACTGGGTCAGAACCATCCCGCGCCCGATCATCTGATCGACAGTTTCCGCGCTACGTTCGACGGACTGGTCGCGTTCATCCGCGCGCACCACATCGTAACTATCCCCTCCGACATACGGCCCATCGTTGAAGAAACGCCGCCTTTCATGCGCGCCACAACCTTCGCCAGCATGGATACACCTGGCCCCTTCGAGACCCACGCAACCGAAGCCTACTTCAACGTCACGCTTCCCGATTCTTCCATGACGCCCGCGCAGGTTGAAGGCTTCATGCATTCGTTCAATGTGGGCACGGTCATCTCTACCGCGGTGCACGAAGCGTATCCCGGTCACTATGTGCAGTTCTTATGGGTGCCGCAAGCGCCCAGCCGCGTTCGCAAGTTACTGGGCGCGAATACCAACGTTGAAGGGTGGGCACACTACACTGAGCAGATGATGCTTGATGAAGGGTACGGCCAACCCGGCGCCGGCGCAAAGGACGAACGCGAATCCAAGTTTCTGCGTCTCGGTCAGTTACAGGATGCGATGCTGCGCAATGCGCGCTTTATTGTCGGCATTGAAATGCATAGCGGCAAAATGAGCTTCGATGAGGCAGTCGAATTCTTCCAGAAAGAAGGCTATCAATCGAAGGAAACAGCGATAGTCGAAACTAAGCGCGGTAGCAGCGATCCCACGTATCTTTACTACACGCTGGGCAAGCTTCAAATCATGAAACTGCGTGAAGACCTAAAGAAAAAGCAGGGCTCCTCATTTTCCCTTGAGGAATTCCACAACAACTTCCTGCGCCAGGGATTTCCTCCGATCAAGATCGTGCGTGAAGCGCTTCTCGGCGATAACTCCCCGACACTGTGAAGGCGATCCTAAAACGGTTGCGACGCATCCCAACTAGTGGCCACACGCAAGCTGGTTTTCTGTTGTAAGCTGTGAGCCGAATTCTGGGCCGGCGATCTTCCCGGCCGCATTTGAAGCGAGGAAGAAGGAATGAGCAAACAGGTACGGAAAGCGGTCTTTCCGGCGGGCGGCCTGGGCACCCGTTTTTTGCCGGCCACCAAGGTAGTTCCCAAAGAAATGCTGGCGCTGGTTGACAAGCCGATTATTCAGTACGGTGTCGAAGAAGCCATCGCATCGGGGATCGAACACATCATCTTCGTGACCGGCCGGGGCAAGGGAGCCATGGAAGATCACTTCGACTTCAGTCCCGAACTGGATTCGAATCTCGAACGAAAAGGCAAGCAGGAGTTGCTCGAGCTCTCCCGCAAGGTAGCGTCCCTGGCGCGTGTCAGCTATGTGCGCCAGAAGGAGCCACTTGGCCTCGGCCACGCTGTTCTTTGTGCCAAGGAACTGGTAGGCGATGAGCCCTTTGCCGTGCTGCTGCCCGACGATGTGATCGACGCCGAGGTGCCGTGCATCAAGCAGATGATTGATGTATTCAATGACAAGGGCGGATCGGTGCTGGCCACCATGACCATCGAGGGCGCGGCCATCAGCGCCTATGGCGTGCTCGCGGGTTCACAGGACGCGACGAACAAGCGCATCTATAACTGCACAGGCATGGTGGAGAAACCGAAGCTCGAAGATGCGCCGTCGAAACAGGCAATCATCGGACGCTATGTCCTTACGCCGGGTGTCTTCGAATTGCTGGAGAAGACCACGCCAGGCGCGGGTGGGGAGATACAGCTTACCGACGGAATCCTTGCACTGCTCAAGAATGAAAAGGTCTTCGGATACACATTTGAAGGCAAGCGATTCGATGCAGGTGATAAGTTCGGCATGCTACAAGCCACGGTAGAGTTCGCTTTGAAGCGGCCAGAATTTGGTAACAAATTCCGAAGCTATCTGAAGGGGCTGGAGCTGTAGTGCGGAGTTAGCGGGGCTACCGAGCCCCGCTACCCCGGCGCGCAGCGGCCGCTAGCTCTGCTCGGCCTGCTAACTCCGCTCCTTAAGCCTTCCACTTAATATTGCAGCCGATTGAAGCTTTCTGATTTGCCGGGACAGATTTTCCGGCAAGCACCGCGTCGATGGCTTCGCGCAAATTCTCACCGGTGACCGGTACGCCGTTGCCCGGACGGCTGGCGTCGAACTGACCGCGATAAACCAGTTTCAAATCACCATCGAACAGGAAGAAATCAGGAGTGCACGCTGCCTTGTATGCCTTCGCGACTTCCTGCGTTTCATCGTAAAGGTAAGGGAATCGAAATCCCATATTCTCCGCCTGTTGCTTCAAGCCAGCCGGCGAATCATCTGGATACGTGTCGGCATCGTTGCTGCTGATGGCGACGATACTGATCGGCTTGGCTTCGTAGTCCGCGCCCAGCGCGGCCAGGCCCTTCTCAATGTGTTTTACATACGGGCAATGGGTGCAGATAAACATGACTAGCAGCGCCCTTTGTCCACGCAAATCATCCCGCTTAACTGTTTTGCCAGTCACGACATCTTTCAACGTAAAGTCCGGTGCAACTGTTTCCAACTCCAGCATGGTGGACTCGGTAAGTGCCATAATTCGTCTCCTATTGGTGAAGCTGACGTTGTGAATCTCAGCGCGTTCACTCTCGAGCGTCAGAACAGACCTGGCTGCCGGCCTGGCATCGACAATCCAAAGTACTCATAGGCGAGTCGAGTGGCCACGCGCCCTCGGGGGGTTCGATCGAGAAAACCGATCTGGATGAGGAACGGTTCGTAGACCTCTTCCAATGCGTCTTCTTCTTCGGCAAGAGTTGCAGCCAAAGTTCCCAGTCCCACGGGCCCACCGTCGTATTTCTGCATGATGGTCAGCAGCAGGCGCCGGTCAATCTCATCGAATCCGTGGGCATCCACTTCCAGCATTGTCAGCGCTGCATTGGCCGTGGGCCTGTCGATGGAACCGGTACCGCGCACCTGCGCATAATCGCGCACACGCCGCAATAAGCGGTTGGCAATGCGCGGTGTTCCGCGCGATCGCAGCGCGATCTCCGCCGCGCCATCGGGATCGATTGGGACCTGCATCACTTCAGCAGAGCGCTCGACAATGACGCGCAACTCATCTTCTGTATAAAACTCTAGTCGAAGAAGGATTCCAAAGCGCGAACGGAGCGGCGAGCTCAGCAGGCCGGGTCGCGTGGTGGCGCCGATAAACGTGAAAGGCCGAATCTCCATCACGTGGGTGCGCGCGGCCGGACCTTGTCCAATGATGATGTCGAGCTTGTAGTCCTCAAGTGCCGTATACAGTTTCTCTTCGAGCACAGGCTGCATACGGTGAATTTCGTCCAGAAATAAAACCTGCCGCTCGCGCAGATTGGTCAGAATTGCGGTCAGGTCGCCTTGGATCTGCAGGGCCGGCCCAGAAGTCTGCTGGAAGCCCACATCGAGTTCGTTGGCGATAATCGTCGCCAGCGTGGTCTTTCCCAGCCCCGGCGGACCAAACAGTAACACATGATCCAAAGCTTCGCCCCGCGACTTCGCAGCCTCAAGTGCAATCGCCAACTGTTCCTTGGCTTTCGACTGGCCAATGAACTCCCGCAGCCAGCGCGGCCGTAATTTGAGTTCAAACCCTTGCTCTTCTTCAGCGCGCGAAGCGCTGACCAGCCGTTCTGGAGAGTTGTCGCGCGCGATGGCCATGATGGGAGAAGTGTATCGGCCCCGGGGTGTCGCTGCAACCGGAGGGACTGGTCTTCACGTCATTCGGCCTGACGCCATAGTGACTTCGAATGGACCAGCTAAAGGTGCAGGATCGCGATGCCCTTCCAATGTTTCTGCAAATATTCGAGCGCCAGCCTTCGATGACAGTGTTCCGCAGTGGCCTCGCTGCACAACAGAACCGTCTTTTTATTGAAGCTTTCGAGGTTCAAAATCTTTTCGATATGCCCTGATCGAATGAGAGCGACGTACGACCGGGCCAGGTCGTCCCAACTGCCTTTACGTTTCTTGTACGCGTCGAACATCTCCTGCGACGGTGCAAGCAAAGGCTCGTGCTCGTAGACAGCGCCGCAAATTTCCTTCAGGAAATAAGCCAGGTCGTCTCTCTTGGCGAAGCCCGCCAGCTGCGACGTGTTGCTGAGACGCACATCGAGCAGGCGCTCAATGCCGTTTGCCTTAAGAGTGCCGAAGAACTCATCCGCGCTCTTCTGTGTAAAGCCGATGCTGCAGATTTCCATGGCTTACGTTTCCCATCCCCCATCAGCGTAAGACGCGGGTGAGCCAGTGTAAACACCGCGCAGCGTGAACTTCGAGCCGTGTCCATCCGATTGAAATTGCTGTCTCTTCCGTCATCTTGACGTCATTTAAGGCCGGCCCTTCCATTTAAACTGGAAGCCGGCCCTTCTAATCGTGATGACCCACCGGTTCGCCCGTCTCCGCCGCTTCCGTTTCAACCTGCCGCAGCGTATCGCCGCGGGAATGCTGGCGCTATTTCTCGTCCAGGGGTTGTGGCTCACGGCCCACCAGACGATGAGTGACCGGGATTATCAATACGCGCGGTGTGGCCGCGAAATGTGGGAGAAGCCGTCGCCGCTAGCGGGTTACTTCACCACCTGCGGCAATATTCACGACGGAGTGCTTGGCTACCGGCTGGCCGGACTGCCGCTGTCTTTGAACGTTTTGGTCCAGCGCGGAGCCGACCTGTTTCGCAAGCCGGAAGACTGCGTGATGCAGGCTGGCGGCGAAGTCAGCATGTGGGAGCTGCGTCACCAGCTTACCCATGTCCTCCTGTTGCTGAGGCTTCCTTTTCTATTCGCAGGCTGCGTGCTCGGGGCCGCGCTGTGGTGGGTCACGCGGCGGCTCTACGGCAATTTTGGAGGCTACACAGCCTTGGCGCTGTACTGCTTTTCTCCTCCTATCCTCCGAGCATGCGCGTATCCGAACCCCGAAATCCTGGCGGCGCTCGGCGTATACGGGGGCGTTTACACGTGCATCGGCGTCGCCCACGCCATGCAGGGCCCCCGTCGCAAGTGGCGGCCACGGATCGTGCTGCTCACGATTCTTTTTGGAGTCGCCGCAGCCGCGCACATCGCCGCTCTTCCCATCATGGCGCTGCTCGGCCTGCTCTTCATGCTGTGGGTCGCTGAAGGCCGCCGCAGCCAGGTCATGCCCGTGGTCTTGCTGGCGACGGTGGGGGCCCTGATCCTGCTGTTTGCCTGCTACGCCTTCTCGCCCGATGCCTTCAGCTATCTGTTTCGATCGGCATCCGGCTTCCTCTGGGTTTCAACCGATCCGGCGCGGCGTTACTTCAGCACTCTTGGCAATGCTGGGGTGACGGTCGCCGCAGCCGCGGCCGCGGTGCTCTACCTGGCGCTGCCGCGCTCACGCTATTTCGGCAATACCACGCCGCTGCTGTGCACCCTGGCATTGTTCCCCATCATCATGACCGGTGTTCCGGGAAGTCCTTTATTGTGGGGCCTGCCGTTCCTGCTGACCTTCATCGCCGGAGTCTTCGCGGATGCCTATGAGAGCCCGCGTCATAAACTTGCCCTGGCTGCGGGGGCCGCCATCGTGACACTTCAAGTCGTTTTCTGCATCCTCAGTCTGCCCGGCTTGCTCTGATTGCAGAGCTTTGCCAAGAAGCAAAACGGCGTCTGCTGCGACCCTCCGTCCCGACACTGATGACCGATTCTGAGCCTCTCACTCGCGCCTGACCCAAGCCGAAATTTTCCGCCAGACGACGAATCCTGCCTTCCCCCTTGAGCAGCTTTCGGACGGGCGCGCAATCGATCCCATAAAGCCATGTTCTCAAAGGACTTATTTACCGATCACCGCCTTGCTGGATGCCCCCTCGAACGCGTAAAATACAAATAGTGCTCGCGGAGCCCGGACCCATCTTTCAAGGGAACCTTCCTGCCGTCCTCCGGCGGGCCTGAAAACCTCTATGGCAGACGACCAGAACCCCCAGCTCCCCCTCGAGGGCGGCAACCCGCCCAGCGGCACGAATCTCATCTCCATCAACATTGAAGACGAGATGCGCCGCTCGTATCTCGACTATTCGATGTCGGTCATTATCGGGCGCGCGCTGCCCGACGCCCGCGACGGCCTCAAGCCTGTTCACCGGCGCGTGCTGTACGCGATGAGCGAAATGGGCCTGCAGTACAACAAGAAGTACACCAAGTGCGCCAAAGTCGTTGGCCAGACCATGGGTGTCTATCATCCCCACGGTGACTCGGCCATTTACGACACCATGGTGCGCATGGCACAGCCCTTCTCGCTTCGCTATCCGCTCATTGATGGGCAAGGCAACTTCGGTTCTGTCGACGGCGATCCGCCCGCGGCCATGCGTTACACCGAGTGCCGCATGATGCGCATCGCCGGCGAACTTCTTGCCGACATTGAGATGGAGACGGTCGACTTCACGCCCAACTACGACGAGTCGACTCTCGAGCCGGTCGTGCTACCCACGCGCATTCCGAATCTCATCGTCAACGGATCTAACGGAATTGCGGTCGGCATGGCCACCAACATTCCGCCGCACAATCTCACCGAGGTCGTGAATGCCACCATCGAGCTGGTGAAGAATCCCAGCGCCGGCCTCCTTGAAGTTCTGAAGCACGTGCAGGGCCCGGATTTCCCCACCGGCGGTTTCCTCTACGGCAAGTCGGGCATCGCGCAGGCCTACAAAACAGGCCGCGGCCGCTTCATGATACGCGCGCGCGTCGCGACTGAAAACCTGACCAAGGAAAAGCAGGCGATCATCGTCACTGAGATTCCTTACCAGGTCAACAAGTCCAAGCTCATTGAGCGCATCGCGGAGTTGGCCAACGAAAAGATCGTCGATGAAATCAGCGACGTGCGCGACGAGAGCGATCGCGATGGCATGCGGATTGTCATCGAACTCAAGCGCGGTTCGCAGCCTGAGATCGTGCTCAACCAGCTCTATAAGCACACCCAACTTCAGGAAAGCTTCTCCATGATTTTCCTGGCCGTGCTCAACGGCCAGCCCCGCGAACTTCCGCTGGACCAGGCCATTCGTGCCTTCATCGATCATCGTGTTGACGTCGTGCAACGCCGCACGGTGTATCTGCTGCGCAAGGCCCGCGAGCGCGAACACATCCTCGAGGGCTACAAGATTGCCCTCGACAATCTCGACACGGTGATCCGCATCATCCGTGGGTCGGGTTCACGCGCTGAAGCTCGCGAAAACCTCTACGCATGGGGCAAGGGAGCTGATGTCATCATCAACCTCGATCGTGAGCGTTTGCGGACCGAGGAGCGTGGCCTTTCCCTGCGCCAGGTCGACGCGATTCTCGAGTTGCAGCTCTATCGCCTCACGCAGCTTTCGGTCGATGAGATCCTCAACGAGCTCAAGGAAATCCGTGCCAAGATTGCCGAGTACGAGTCGGTCCTGGGCAGTGACAAAAAGCTTCGTGAGGTCATCATCAAGGAGCTTGAAGACGTTCGCGATCGTTACGGCGATGCCCGCCGCACTCAGATTGTTGATGAGTCTGCCGAACTGCAGCTCGAAGACCTGATTGCCGACGAGCAGGTTGCCGTCACGGTGAGTCATCAGGGCTATCTCAAGCGCACGCCGATTTCAATCTATCGCCAGCAGCGTCGCGGCGGCACCGGTCGCACCGGCATGAAGACGCGTGAAGAAGACTTCGTCTCCCAGCTGATCGTTGACTCCACCCACGCCTACCTGCTCTGCTTCACTAATACCGGCCGCGTGTACTGGCTTAAGGTTTATGAAATTCCCGATGTAGGTGCTGCGGGGAAGGGCAAGAGCATGCAGAGCCTGCTCAACCTGCAACCGGGTGAGAACGTGCGCACCATCCTGGCCCTTCGCGACCTTGAGGAAGAAGGCAAATTCATCTTCTTCGCCACGCGCAAAGGCATTGTCAAAAAGACGCCTCTCAAGGATTTCTCCAACGTCATGTCCCGCGGGATTATCGCCATCGCCATCGACAAGGATGACGACCTAATCGCTGCTGGCCTTACTGACGGTAAACAGACTATTTTCCTTGCGACCCGTGAAGGCATGGCCATCCGCTTCCAGGAGGAGTATGACCCGGAACGCAGCGGAATCGGCCTGCGCGCCATGGGGCGTAACGCTGCGGGCAACAAGGGCATCTCGCTAAAGAAGGGCGATGAAGTGGTTGGTGTCGCGATTACCGACTCCGACGAAACCCGCGATCTGCACCGGGATGAATGTGCTGCGGCCCTCGATCTGACCAACCGTCTCGTCAGCCTTCGCACTGCCTATGCGGAAGCCAAAGAAGCGTTGCAGAAGGCGCGCGAGGACCGCCGCAATGGTGGAGCGGAAGATGAGTCGTTGAAGGAAGTCGAACGGAGCGCCGAGAAGGCCGTCGACGATGCATACAAGGCCCTTAAGCATATCGACGAACGCCTTGGCGTCAGTAAGTCTCTCATCCTCACCGTCACTGAAAACGGCTTCGGCAAGCGAACCGACATTGACGAATACCGGCTCACCGCGCGCGGAGCACAGGGAGTCAACAACCTGAAAGCGACAGCCAAGGTGGGAAAGACCGCCTCGATCCTGCTTGTCGACGACACTTCGGAGTTGATGGTGATCAGCCAATTCGGAAAGATCATTCGCATCGACACCAAACAGGTTCGTGCGGCCGGTCGCGCCACCCAGGGAGTCCGCCTGCTCAACCTCGAACCGGAAGACAAGATCGCTGCAGCGGTCATCATTCCGCCGGAAGAAGTAGCTAAGGATGACGAACCAACGCTGCTGCAGTAGCGCTCTGGTCAACCTTGTGGTCAATCCTGGCAAGGAAGTTGGGCGGTCCACCAAATGGAGTCGCCCAATTTTGTCAGCTCGCCTTCCATGTCCAGCATTTTCAATCTGCGGTGTTAGGCTTCCGGCTCATTTTGGGGACTCGGTCGCGACTTTCTGCTCGTCCGTATCGATTCTGAAATTGCAGCCGGCGGGCGATTTTTGTTCGATACTCCGGCGAATTGCAATCTCGCAAACGTTTTCGAGGTTCGGACCGTCTAATCCATTAGAATCAGCCGCACTTGGTCAGTACTCGACCCGGCGGCCTAAATCGGCTTACACTGAGATTGCTCTGGTTACTCCGCGTACCCCCTTCATGTTGCGGAACACATTTATCTATTTCGTGCTGGCAGCACTGGTTGCCACAACTGCCCACGCTTCGCCCGATGTCCCGGCGAAAACTCGCCAGCGTGCCTCCACCAACCCGCCCTCACACTCGCACGTGCACTCTAAGGCGGGCCATCGCTCGTCGGGCGTTCGCCAAACCCAAACTGCTGCCGCGGCTCGGCGCGCCCGCGCCACCGGTCGCCGATATACCGTGCGCCATGCCACAGCTGCGGCGGCCGCCGCGGCTACACCTGTATCTCTGCATCGCAGGGGTGTCCGCATGTCCTCGCCTCTCAAGGGTTCGCTTGAGTCGCTCGAACGCCAGAATTTGGTTGCCGAAGCGGAGGGCCTGGAGCGCATTCTAGACGAAGATGATCTGAACGATCGCATTGCGCAGAAGCTTCTGGTCCCGGTTCCAACGGCCGCCGGCATGACCGTCGACGAGCGGCTCCCAGAAAGTCATCGCTATTGCCGACCCTGGACCGCGAATTTTCTCAGCGACCTGACGGCTGCCCACGCAACTCACTTTGGCCGCCATCCACTATTCGTTAGTTCGGCGGTCCGCACCGTTGAGTATCAGCGACAGTTGATGGGCATCAACGGTAACGCCGCCGCCGCCGAAGGCGACATCGTCAGCCCTCACCTCACTGGGGGCACCATCGATATCGCCAAAACCGGAATGAGTCGTAAAGAAATTGGCTGGATGCGCTCCTGGCTTCTTCCCCTGCAAGTTGCGGGCATGATCGATGTCGAAGAGGAATTCCGGCAGGCATGCTTTCACATCACTGTCTACAGGACCTACACCACCCCAGCTCCGGAAGCACCGTCGACTACTCGCAAGCCTCGGCGCCATCATTCCACGCCCGCCGTCCAGATCGCTGCGCGAGGCCGCTGATGCCGAGCTAGCCGACCTAGCCGACCTTCGTCCCCTCCCGCCAACCAAATAGACTTGCTCCGACAGCGTTGACGACGCTAGCTGTCTATAGCTTTTCCGCCTTCGACAGTTCGAAGCCAGGCTCTTGTCATCACGCGCTCCATCTCAATTTGGACGGCCGACCCTCCTAAAATCGCGAACGGGCTAATCGCTTTGACGGCACTGAGAACGCTACCCACCCCTCTCATCAATTCCCATCCGCATCATCCAAGCCATATCCCCTTACACGAAAATCATTACGCATTCGCAGGATTCGGGTTACAATCGCGGGCAAACGAACCTCAAGCCCGATCGCGCCCTGAACAAGAGTTGGGCCGCGAGGTCCCAATCAATACAACGAATCCGGCCTGGATCCAGGTCGGTTAACCCGTGTAAGGCCGGCGGCTGGGCGTCGAATGCGGCATGTCGAGAGGCGGAATGATGAGCGATTTTGGAGTGCAACCGGTAGCCGCTGTGGCTCCCGGTCTTTCTCAAGTTGAGCGAGTAACAGATACCTTCACCGCGCCGTCGAAAACGTTTGAAGACATCAAACGCGGACACGCCAGCTGGTGGATGCCGTTCCTGCTGCTCGCGATCGTCAGTTACGTCTTGTTTGCGGCGGTAAACGTCAAAATCGGCATGCAGCAAGTGGTCGATAACCAGATACGCCTCGACCCGAAGGCGCAAGATCGTATGGCTCAAGCGTCTCCGGAACAGCGCGCCGCGACTGCCAAAATCTCACTGTACGTGACCGAGGGTATCTTTCTCGCCAGCCCGGTGCTGGTGCTGATTATTGCCGCGGTGGCGTCTCTAGGGCTTTGGGGAACCATCAATTTCGTATTCGGCGGCAAAGCCACCTATGGCAAGATCTTCGCGGTATGGATGTATGCCAGCTTGCCGAGCCTGGTCAAGACCTTGCTGGGGGTGATTGTCATCTTTGCCGGTTCCGCGCCTGAGTCTTTTAATATCAAGAACTTCGCACCGACCAATATCGGGGCATTTCTCAATCCGGTCGATACAAACAAGGCGCTCTATTCGCTGGCATCCTCGATCGATTTAGTCACAATCTGGACCCTGGTGCTCCTCGGTATTGGAATCGCCACTGTTGCCGGAGTCAAACGCAGTTCTGGGTACGTCGCAGTCTTCGGATGGTGGGCGATTTTTATCATCATTGGTGTGGGATGGGCGGCGGCCTTCAGCTAACCTATCCAATTTTTGGCGAAGAGACGGCGTGCATTCGGTGAATGCGCGCCGCTTTGTTTTTAACCTGTTTTTCCCGTGATTCAGACCGAACAGAGAAACCCTGCAGGGCCTCCTATTTTCCGGCACTTCGGACTTCTAAAAACTATTGATTTTTCATGGCAATCACGGCTTCGTGGTCTTATGCTTAACGGGCCGTTGATTCTGGGGCACGCCGGAGAGAACTCCGTCCCCAAGATCCCGGCGCAGCAAACACAATCATCTCGCGGATGAACTGCCAACTTTCAGGCAGGGATTGCAGTCACCCAGGGATCCGCAAACCCCAACCAATAAAGAAAGCTTTGGAGAATCTCCATGAACGAAATTTCCCAGCTCTTGCAGAACAGATTTGGAATGAGCGAGGAGCAAGCCCATCAAGCGGCTCAAGCCGTTCTCGAACTCATCAAGTCCAAGGTGCCGGAACAGTTTCAAGGGATATTGAACACCGTGCTCGGCTCCGAACAGAGTGGCGACGGAGAGCAGGCAGGCGCGACGAGCGAACTGGGTAGTCTGCTCGGTGCCGCAACCGGCTTGTTTGGCGGGCATAACAGCTAGGGGCCTCATTTATGTCGACCTCTACGTGCCGGTCTCACGGCTCAATTCAGCCGGAAAACACTCATCCATCCCGACAATGAAGAATCAACCAGGAGATACACATGAAATTTGCTCGCACGCGTTCTGCAATTTTGACGCTCGCCGCCTGCACGCTCTTGAGCCTGCTCCCCGCTGCGGGTGCTCAGGCCAAACCTGCCGCCAAGCCAGCCGCCACCGCTTCGTCAGCTCCCGCAGCGTACTCGGCCAAGCTGGTCGACATCAACTCGGCTACTGCGGATCAACTCAAAGCGCTGCCCGGCGTGGGCGACGCCTATTCACAGAAGATCATTGCCGGGCGTCCCTATGCCAATAAGACCCAGTTGAAAAGCAAGGGCATCGTTCCGGCAGCTACCTATGACAAGATCGCAAGTCTTGTCATTGCCAAGCAGCCCGCCAAGGTAGCGAAATAGCAAGAGTGGCATCGTTCTCTCGTCCGCAACAAAAACGGCGCACATCCCAAGGATGTGCGCCGTTCTGCCTTAAAGCTGAAGGCGGCTAGAAGCTGCTACTTTACTCCGTCCAGCGTCTCATGATGAGCGTGGCGTTGATGCCGCCGAACCCGAATGAATTAGAGAGTGCCACGTCGAAACTGTGCGGGACGGCCTTGTTGGGAACGTAGTCCAGCCGGCATTCCGGGTCCGCGTTTTCGAGATTGATGGTCGGTGGGAGAATCTGGTTTTCGAGCGCCAGCACGGTAATGCCGGCTTCCAGTCCGCCGGCGCCGCCGAGCAGGTGCCCGGTCATCGACTTAGTGCCTGAAACCTTGAGCTCGCCCTGCAGCGCATGCTCGCCAAATACCAGCTCGATGGCGCGCGATTCGTTGCCGTCGCCCGCTGGTGTTGAAGTCGCATGAGCATTGACGTAGCCCACTTCCTCTGGCGCGATGCCCGCATCTTTCAGAGCCGCACGCATACTCCGCTGCGCGCCCTGACCCTCGGGAGCGATCCCCGTCATGTGGTAGGCATCGGCACTCATGCCATAGCCAATGACTTCGGCCAGGATCTTTGCGCCGCGTGCCTTGGCAAACTCCAATTCTTCGAGAATCAGAATTCCGGCACCCTCGCCAATCACAAAGCCGTCACGGTCTTTGTCGAACGGCCGGCTGGCACGCTGCGGTTCTTCATTGCGAGTCGAAAGAGCGCGCATGGCTGCGAAACCGCCCACAGAAAGCGGCGTAACTGAAGCCTCGGTACCTCCGGCTATCATCACATCCGCATCACCGTGCATAATCATGCGCACCGAATCGCCAATGGAATTGGCGCTCGTCGCGCAAGCCGTGGCCGTGGCCGAGATTGGGCCCTTGGCGCCGTACCTGATGCTGATTTGTCCCGCTGCCATATTTACGATGACCGCGGGAATAAAAAAGGGAGAGATCTTGCGCGGGCCACCTTGGATCAGGTTGGTGTGCTCGCGCTCAATGATCTCGAATCCGCCGATGCCCGAGCCGATAAAGATGCCGACTCGATCACTGATCTCAGGCGTAATTGTCAGACCTGACTGGGTGATGGCTTCGTGGGTTGCGGCAAAGGCAAAGTGAATGAAGCGCCCCATCTTGCGCGCTTCCTTCTTGTCAACGAAGTTGAGCGGATCAAATCCTTTGACCTCGGCCGCGAACGTGACCGAGAAACCCGTGGTGTCGAATCCTTGAATAGGACCCGCACCGCTGTTTCCAGCCAGGAGCCCGTTCCACACTTCGGGTGCGGTGTTGCCCACACCGCATACCAGCCCCATGCCGGTAATGACGACTCGACGGTTCACCGGCTACTTGCCTTTCGCGGTCTTTTCGTTCTTCTCGATGTAATCGATCGCGTCTTTTACGGTCTTGATCTTCTCGGCATCCTCGTCCGGAATTTCGAGGTCGAAAGCCTCTTCGAACTGCATCACCAGTTCAACTACATCTAGCGAGTCTGCGCCCAGGTCTTCTTGAAAACTTGCGCCGGGGGTCACCTCGGCTTCATCCACCTGCAGCTGTTCGACGATGATCTGCTTGACTTTCTCTTCCACGGCCATGCGTGTTTCTCCTCGTATTTTTCGAAACTTCGGAATCCGTCCAGGGCTTCACGGCGCTTGGGCTCCGCCTGCCTACCATATCCGTCCACGGCAGGGGAACACAACCACAAGCCGCAAAAAACGTGCGGCCCCCGAAACTCCAAGTCTACCGGGCGGCTTAGGGTGTGTAAAGGCGTGGTGGCTCGAAGGATGCGCCAGCAAACGACTTAGTACTACAGTTGTATTTCACTCAATTCCTGGAAAACGGACGAAGGCCCGGGCCTAAAGGCCACGTAAATTCGCCATCTTTCAGGGGGTTGAAACCCCCTGCTCCCTCCGGGATCTTCGATTTACAACTGTAGTACTAGGCGACTAAGCCGGGAACCGGCAACGTTTTTTGCCCGGAAATGCACAGCTAAAAGGCGTACATTAGGCGAAGCAGAGAAAGGGAAAATACATGCAGGCTCTTATGGCCGGGATCGCCGCCCTGGCTGGCATTCTCCTTGGTTATTGGCTCCGCAATTCTTCCGCTAAAGGCGAAAAGCTTGCGCTCGAACATCGCCTGGGCGAACTCACCGCCGACTTGAGTGCCTTGCGCATGGAGTTGACGCAAGCCCAGACTCTCGCCTCCGCGCGTGCCGGCTTCGAATCCCTGGCTGCCGAACGGGAGAAGACCGCCTTCCAATTGGCTGAAGAACGTAATGAACTCCGGGCGGAACTGCAAGGAAAAATAGAGGCCGAGCGGCTCCACTCCGCGCGCATTGGTCAACTTGAGGCCGAGCTTCAGAATGAACGTCAGAATCTGCAGGAGAAAGTGGCTCTCCTTGAGGCCGCCAAGCAATCCTTGGCGCACCAGTTCGAATCGCTCGCCGCCGATATTCTCGAGAAAAAATCCAAGACCTTCGCCGAGGGCAGCCAGAAAGAGTTGGGCACCCTGCTCACGCCCCTCCGCGATCAAATCAATGAGTTCCGCAAACGGGTCGAAGAAGCGCAGAGCGATTCCAAAACCGGCGTTACAAAACTCGAAACCCTGATCGGTACGCTTGGCGGCCTCAATCAGCAGCTGAGTGAAGAGGCGCGCAATCTGACAACGGCGCTGCGTGGCTCATCTAAGGCTCAAGGGGATTGGGGCGAACTCATCGTGCGCAACTTGTTGGAGAAGGCGGGGCTGCGTGAAGGCGAGCAATTCCGCGTGCAGGAAACATTTGACGGTGTGCCCACCCATGAAGATGAGCGGCAGCGCAAGGTGCGTCCCGACGTTATTGTGAATCTGCCTGGCGGTCGTCACCTGGTGATCGATTCCAAGGTATCGCTCAACGCCTACACCGACTCTGTGAATGCCGCTACTGAAGACGAGCGCAGAATCGCGATCAAGCGCCATCTCAGCAGCGTGCGGGGCCACATCGATGGCCTTGCGCTTCGTAGCTATCACAAGCTGAATGCGCTTGAGTCATTGGATTTTGTGGTGATGTTCATTCCCATCGAGCCCGCTTTCTTGTCGGCGCTTCACGAAGACGAGTCTTTGTGGCGCTACGCTTACGAGAAAGAAGTCCTGCTCGTCGGACCTACTACCTTGCTCTTTGTCATTCGCATTGTCGATAACTTATGGCAGCAGGAGTTACAAGCCCGCAGCGTGCAGGATGTTATGGATCGCGGCACCGCGCTCTACGAGAAATTCGTCGGCTTTGTAACGGATCTTGAAGCGGTCGGCAAGAGTCTGCGCAGCGCAAGTAACTGTTATGGCGATGCGATGAAGAAACTAAGTGAGGGGCCGGGCAATTTGATTCGCCAGGTCGAGCTGATGAAGAAGCTTGGCATTCGCACCAGCAAATCGATTCCGCGGAATCTGCTCGACAATGCCGGTATTGATGAAGAGACAGTCGAACAGCCTGGCCTGGCCTTCGCTGCGCAGGCCGAAGACCCAACTGCTGTTTCATCCTGAACGTTCGCGCCAGCCCAAAAGCTCGTCCACCGGATGAGCGAGATCCCCCTGTCCCAGCATCAGGGTTCAGTCCGCAGTTGGTTGCCTTAGCGTCTGAACTCTCAGACTTGAGATCGCAAGCCCTGCTCACTTGGCATCGGGTCAATAAGCGAGTTGGCTTATTGCAGCAGTTTCAGGGTCGTCTCCAAACGGATCAACGAACACAAGCTGATTTGTCGGTCCTCGTATGTAATAGTTGAGGCGTACTCTCCTTTCTACAAGAGACTGAAGATCGTGCGGTTTTCGCGATGAACCGTCGTCAATTTACTACCTGTTCTCTGGCTGCCGCTGCAGGGGTTGCGCTATATGAAGGCAGAGGCTATGGATCAGCGCAAACTTCCTCTGCTGTAGACCCCGGCAGCATGCCGGACTCAGTCATCAAGCACGCCCGCTTTCCTGAAGGATTCCTCTGGGGTGCGGCCACAGCTTCGTACCAGAATGAAGGCGCGTGGAACGAGGACGGCAAGGGCGAATCCATCTGGGATCGCTTTGCGCATACACCGGGGAAGGTGCGGGGAGGTGTCACCGGCGACGTGGCATGCGACCAGTACCACCTTTATCCGCAGGACATCGCGCTTGCCAAACAGCTCAACTTGAAGAGCTATCGCTTTTCCATCTCTTGGCCGCGCATCCAGCCCACCGGCGTAGGCTCTCCCAATATGAAGGGCCTGAGTTACTACAGCCGCTTTGTAGACACGCTGCTGGAGGCAGGCATCCGTCCGTGGTGCACAATGTACCACTGGGATCTTCCGCAGGCGCTCGAAGATCGCGGGGGCTGGCCGAACCGGGAGTTGGCCAGCTACTTCGCTGACTATGCGGGTATTCTCGCTAAGCATCTTGGCGACCGCATTCAAGTCTGGGCTCCATTCAACATGCCTTGGGCGATCGCTTTCATGGGCTATGCCGCAGGTGCATTTCCTCCGTGCCGCAACAGTTTCAGTGACTTTTTGAAAGCAGCTCATACACTGGCGCTCGCGCAAGGCGAAGCTCATCGTGCAGTAAAGGCCGCCTCTCCTAGAGCCACGGTGGGCAGCGCTTATGAGATGGCACCCGCGTACCCGAAAACGGACTCAGACGATGATCGGGCCGCCGCCGCTCGATATCACGCAATGAACAACGTCTTTTTTCTGGAAGCCGCGATGCAGGGTCGATATCCAAAGGCATTTGTCGGCGAACCGCCCCTCGACGTGATGGGCTTCAAAGCTGGCGACGAAAAGCTTCTTTATGCGCCGCTGGACTGGGTGGGTTTCCACTACTACACGCGGCGTGTTGTGTCGGATGCAAGCAAGGAGAAGTTCCAGAACGGCGGCAACTTCAGTGGCACTGAAATCGAGAGTAATTCGCCGGGAGGTCGCGATCCATACACGCGATTCCGTGCCACGATGCCCACAGAAGGCCCTTTGACGGAAGCTGGCTTGGAGGTATGGCCACGCGGGATCTATGACCTTGTGACGACGATCAGTCGGGACTACAATCACCCGATCATTGAAATCACTGAAAGCGGTTGTGGCTATCTGGACTCCCCGGATGAAGAGCAGCATGGCCGTATTCCGGACACGCGGCGCATTCTTTGGTATCGCGAAACGCTTGCGGAGCTGGCGCGGGCGATCGCCGATGGGGCCAAGGTCCGCGCCTACCACGCATGGACGTTGCTGGATAACTTCCAGTGGGCTGAGGGCTACACGGAGCGATATGGACTGATCTACACGGACTTCCGCAATCAGAAGCGGACTATTAAGGATTCAGGCTACTGGTACGGGCGAGTCGCGGCCTCAAACCGACTCGATGTTCAACCTTTTGCATGAGTCCTGTTAAACGCCCATGTAGTCGAGAGGAGTCGGTTCACGCATTGTGTCGTGATACTCACCTCGCGCTCAACTCTAGGACAGAGCAACTCTCAACCTCCCTGAGCTAGCCCCCGGTCCTACTTCACTTCCAGCGCCTCGCGATCCCAGTGGGCGCAATTTGCAGCCGCCTCATAGGTGCTCTGCAGGAACGCGAGCAGCGCGGCCTCGGGATCGAGCGCTGATCGCATCGCATCATAGGGCAACACGAATTCTCCCAGAGTGGAATCAAACTTCGCGGTCGGAGGCGTGATGAGATACTCCGCATATCCCTGCGGCGCCGGATAAGCATAGCTGTAAAACATCGCTTCAACTCCCGGCGCTCCCGGCCAAAATCCGCAACTGCTCACTTCATGAGAATAAGCATCGCGCGTCACGCGATCCGGCAATCCCGCCACGCTGGGATGCTCCGGGGCGGTGCGTCCAGAGAAGCGCGTACATGCCAGGTCGAGCGCTCCCCAGAACAAATGAGTCGGGCTGACCTTTCCTCGAAACCGTGCGCGAAAAATCGTGAACACCCGGGTCACCTGAAGCAGAATCCTCCAGAATCTCTGCGCATATTCCGCGTCATAACTCTGGTGCGTGTTGTCCTGCTCAAACGGAATGGGATCCGCGACCTCCATCGGCATGTGCCAGATATGCACTGGAGTCCCAAGGCTTTCGAGCGCGTCCATGATCTGCTTGTAAAACGACGCCACGGTCATGGGCTTCAGAGCAATCGTCCGAGCGTCTCCGTTGCTCGTCTCGATCAGCAGCTTATGGTCGATGAAATCGAAATCAATTTGCACAGGGAGGCTGCCATACGCCATCGGAGCCGTCGTCAATCCGCGAATCGTGGGATACAGAGTTACATCCCAGGTGTGATTGATCGGTGGAGTCAGCGCGAGCCTGACCTTTCCCACAATTTGCATCCATAGCTGCAGAGTGGCGCAAGTGTCACTCCACGCGCTCTGGGGTAGGGCCGGCCAAATGTCGGATGGGGGAATTGAAGCGTTGTTTTCAATCGCCACGGAGCCACCTCGCAGCGACGATCATAGCTCCATTTCTAAACTTCTGTTGTCAACGATTGCAGTCGATTTCTTGCGCAAGCATTCAGTCTTGCGTGCTCAGATCAATGGCTGGGTTGCCAGTGCGCCTCGATCCCTGATCCCTGATCACTGACTACTGATCAGAGACCACTGATCACCGCCTGCCGGCCGCCCGAACGCTTCCCGCATCCGCTTCCAGGTGGTCTCAAGATCCTCAGGCAGCACGCGGGTTTCAGCCACGGTCGTCATAAAGTTCGTATCGCCCGTCCACCGTGGTAGCGCGTGCAGATGCAGGTGCCCGGCCACGCCGGCCCCGGCCGCTTGGCCAAGATTCATGCCGAAGTTAAATCCGTGCGGCTTATACAAACCTTGCAAAGCGACTTCGGTGCGCTGGGCCAGATCGATCAGTTCATGAGCGGCCTCCTGGGGCAGCTTGGCCAGCCGATCGAGATGGGCGTACGGCATGACCATCAGGTGGCCCGACGTATAGGGATAGGCATTCAGGCAGACAAAGCAGTGCTTTCCGCGCAAGATCAGGCCTCCGGCGGCTTCAGCTTCATCGGGCCTCATGCCCTGGTCAATCGCGAAGTCGATGGAGGCGATCAGATTGCAGAAAACGCAGCCGAGATCCCCGGGCCACGCGGTCAAGCTGGAGGGAACGCCGGGACGCGGCGCTCCGTCCGCCGAAGTAATGTACGCGAAGCGCCAGGGCGTCCAAAGAATGTCCATCGGCCTCAGTATAGCGGCGAGACTTGGCAGGTTAGCGCCGCAAGCCATTCTATTGGTGCACATAGCCAGAATTCGGCCGCAAAATATTTACCGGGCCAGCCGCAATTTTCTGCTTTGATTGCTCGTCCAATCGGACAGTGCACCGAACCCGCTATCATGAATGTTTGATTGCAATGCGGTATGGCCAAGCTGTTGGATTGACGTGGGAAAGATGAGGTTGCTACACTTGTAAGCGTAGCTTCCTGCGCGGATTCCAGCAGTGAGCTGCGGCCGCCCTCCAGCCAGCCGTTGCCTGCCGGGTGATTCCCAAGGAGACCTTTCGCTTACCACGCCAGCAAAACCGGCTGGAAGCGTCGTCCCCGCGAGAACCTCCTCCGATATAGCCCACGGTGGTAGAGAGGGAAGAACTGGCCCTAATCCTCCGCGTTGACGGCAATCGTGGCGGGGGAGCTAAACCGGCGGAATCACGCAGCCGGTGCACGGAATCCTGGAGTCAAGCAGTGATGGCAAACGTCCTCAATCCCGAACCCGAGAGCATAACCCTGAACACCGAATTGGAAACACCAACCTTCGAGCCTGCGACGGAGCTAGAGCAGCCGTCGTTCGAATCCACGTCCAACCCCGAGACCGCCGAGACTTCTGCAGCTGTCGACCTTTCCGCGCTGGACGCCGATGCCACAACCGAGCCTGTAGCCGAGGCGCCGCCAGTGAGTACCACTGCCGCGCAATCCGACGCAGCAGCGGAAGTTCCGGCACCATCGGAAACAGCCGCAACGGTTGAACCTGCGCAAGCCGCAGCGTCCCATGTTGCAGCAAAGCCGGCCCACACCCACCCCGAACATGGCACGGAATCCATGGAGGATTTCTCTGCCGCCCTGGAGGCTTTTGAACGCGAACAAGCCGCCGAGGCTGCCGCCGTTGAAGCATATGGCGACAAAGTCGTTTCGGGTACGGTGATCAAGCACACTGACAAACATTTGGTTGTCGATGTGGGCCTGAAGTCTGAGGGGCTGGTACCGATCGAGCAGGTTGTCGACCATACTGGTGCCGTCAAGTTTCAGCCGGGCGACGTGATCGAAGTTGTGATCGAACGCGAAGAACCCGAGCGTGGCTATATCGTAAGTTACGAGAAGGCCCAGCGCCTGCGGGTTTGGGACGAAATCGAGAAGGCAGCCAACGACAAGACCCCTGTGATCGGCACTGTTGTCAGCCGCGTCAAAGGTGGCCTGACAGTAGACATCGGCATGAAGGCGTTCCTTCCCGGTTCGCAGCTTGAGATTCGCCCTGTCCGCAATCTCGACGGCTATCTCGGCCAGCAGATCGAAGTCCGCGTCATCAAGCTCAACAAGAAGCGTGGCAACGTTGTTGTCAGCCGCAAGGAGATCCTGGAAGAAGAGCAGGCCTCCAAGCGCACCACCACGCTTGAGCAGTTGGGCGAAGGCGCCGTTCTTACCGGCACTGTCAAAAATCTCACTGACTATGGTGCGTTTGTTGACCTCGGTGGTATCGACGGATTGCTACACATTACCGACATGAGCTGGGGACGCCTCACGCACCCCCGCGATCTGGTCAATGTGGGTGACGAGATCCAGGTGAAGGTTCTCAAGTTCGACAAAGACAAGCAGCGAGTTTCTCTGGGCTTCAAGCAGTTGACGCCCGATCCGTGGCTCGATGCTTCTGAGCGCTATCCCGTGGGCGCACACGTCCATGGCCGCGTTCTCTCGGTCACCGACTACGGCTCGTTCGTTGAATTGGAGCAGGGTATCGAAGGACTGGTTCACCTGTCCGAGATGACCTGGTCCAAGCGCCTCAAGCATCCGTCCAAGCTGGTTAAGCCCGGCGATGAAGTTGAGACGGTCGTGCTGAGCGTCAATCCTGCCGATCGCCGCATTTCTTTGGGCATGAAGCAGTTGCTCGAGAATCCCTGGGAGCATCTGACCGAGCGCTATCCGGCCGGCACCGTGGTTGAAGGCCGCGTGCGCAACCTCACCGACTTTGGCGCCTTCATTGAGATTGAAGACGGCATCGACGGCTTGGTGCACGTCTCCAACCTGAGCTGGACGAAGCGCGTCAAGCACCCCTCAGAAGTTGTCAAGAAGGGTGAAAAGGTCAAGGCAGTCGTTCTCGGCGTTGAGCCGCAGAATCGCCGCCTCTCGCTGGGCATCAAGCAGTTGCAACCCGACGTCTGGGAGAGTTTCTTCGCCCAGCATCGCATGGGTGACGTGGTCCACGGCAAGGTTCTTCGCACCGCGCAGTTCGGCGCATTCGTCGAGATTGCTGAGGGTGTTGAGGGTCTCTGCCACATCTCTGAAGCTGTGGGAGATGACGGCGCCGCGGCCAAGCTTGAACAGGGCCAGGAACATGAGTTCAAGATCATCAAGATCAATGTGGAAGAGAAGAAGGTGGGCTTGAGCCTGCGTTCGGTGGGCCACGAGGCCAGCCGGGCAACGGTCGAAAGCTACAAACAGCCTGTCTCCAGTTCCACAACGACTCTTGGCGACCTGCTCAACTGGCGCAAAAACGACCGGTAACGCTACTCGGGGGAGTTCAACAGAAACGGCCACCTTTCGAGGTGGCCGTTTCTGCGTTTAGGTCGCATTGGCATCTGCTTCCAAGTGTGCTGTCTGCCGCTTTTCTAGATCTGTCTTTGAGTATTGCAGCTTGAGCTCGCGGAGTTTGCCTCATCTCACTGTAACTGCCTTCCCATAACTCGCTGATTCGCTAGGCGCGTAGCGGGCTCTGACTCGCTCTTCTTGTCACGGCTCATTGAATAACATCGGTTTCGTCATCAGGGAAAGGGAACGCCAACGGGTTTCGGCCGACCCCGTTTCAACACCACCACAATTCCCAGCGACGCCAGCACGCACACCAGCGCAAATCCAAACACGCTGGCGTATCCAAGCGCTCCGATGACGGCGCCGGCGACTGGGCCCACCAGAAAAAACGAGACATCCGCGAAGACGGTGTATACGCCCAGCGCCGTGCCGCGGCTTTCCAGCGGAACGCGATCCACGGCTTCCACGCCCAGGGCAGGAAACACCAGCGAATAGCCGGCCCCCGCCAGCGCCGCACCACTGAAGGCCATCCATGGCGAACGCGCGCACCACAGCAGGAGCACGCCAGCCGATTCGATGATCAGGCACACGGTCGCCACTTGAAATCCGCCATACCGGTCGATGGCACGGATAAATAAAAGTCTGGCTGCGATGAAAGCTACGCCGAATCCTGTGAGGCAAAGCGCGGCGCCGTTCCAGTGTCGGCTGGCATAGAACAGGGTTACAAATGTGGCCAGCACGCTGTATCCCACGCCGCCCATCGCCAGCCCCATGCCATGCGGGGCCACTCGACCCAGAACGTCGCGGAACGAAAGATGTTTGCCCGGTACAACGGCAACCGGAGCCTTGCGGGCCGCTTGGATCACACTTGCAGCGCACACCGCCAAGGTCAGCCAGCCTATCGAAGCCAATCCCCAATTCTGCTCCAGCACGACGCCCAGCGGCGCGCCCAGCGCCAGTGCTCCGTACGTACTCACGCCGTTGAATGAGATGACCTTGGCCGTGTGTTCCGGCCCCACGCTGCTGATGCCCCAGAGCGTCGCCCCTGTAGACCCCAGGCTTTCGCCCACCCCGAGTGCAAGTCGGCTCGCAATCAGGCTCAGAAAACTCATCCACGGGGACCGGTGCAGCAGCACGGCGGTCAACAGAGAGACCCCGCTGAGCGCACTTGCGCCCATACCCCAGATCACCGCCAGCTTAGCTCCGGACCGGTCGCTGATACGCCCGGCCCACGGCCGGCTGAGAAAGGTCGCAATGTACTGGATGCTGATCACCAGTCCGGCCAGCACCGCGCTGAAACCCATGCGCAAGTGCACATAAGCCGGCAAGATTGCGAGCGGAAGCCCGATCGAGAGGTAGCAGACAAAGGTGAAGTAGGTGAAGCCGAGAATCTCGCGAGTAGCCGCATCGCCGCCTGTGACGATGGCGCGGGGATGGTAGCCCGCAGCGATCACCGTCATCGGCTCGGGGAATAATTTGCGCAGAAAAGCAGTCAAGCTCCAGTATATCGAAGCAGTTTTTTGCCTGACTCAAGACTCAATGCGCACGGCGGGATGTCACGGCCCCTTAAACTGAAAGCATGGGTGTCGCCTTCCACATCGAAAACTTCGGCTGTCGTGCCGCGCGCGCCGATGGTGAAGCGGTGGGAGAGCGTCTGCGGGCAGTAGGGCTTACGGAGAACGAGACTTCTGCCGACGTCGTTGTCGTGAATACTTGCAGCGTCACGGCCGAAGCTGACCGCGCCGCTCGTGCCTTCATTCGCCGCACCCATCGCCGTAATCCCGCAGCCCGCATCGTCGTCACCGGTTGCTATGCGCAGCGCGCACCGGGGGATCTCGCCGGAATTCCTGGCGTCACCGCCGTCATCGGCAACAGCCACAAGGCTCTTGCGCCCGACATCGTCCTAAGCCTGGTCGAAAATGTTCGCCCCGCCTCTGCATCTGCAGCTTTCTCCACGTTCGTCCCCGTTCAATCCTTGCTGTCTTCTCGAACACAAGCGCCAATCTGGGCTGACGATCGCTTTGCTCATTCGTTCCTCGAAGATGCTCAGCTCATACCCGACGTCCAAACGCGCCCCAACCTCAAGATTCAGGAGGGATGCGGGAATCGCTGCACGTTTTGCGTCATTCCGCTGACGCGTGGTCCATCCCGCAGCCTCTCCGCGGAGGCCATCCTCAAACAGGTGCGCGCCTTCGTCATTGCCGGGGGCAATGAGCTTGTCCTCTCCGGAATTAATCTGGGCCGCTGGGGCCGCGACCTGGCTTTCGACGGCACGTTCAAACTCACTCTTCCTCGCCTGATTCGAGTGATTCTCGAGCAGTCTGAACTGCCGCGGCTACGACTCAGTTCCGTTGAACCCATGGATTGGGATTCCGATCTCATCGCACTTATGCGCGAGTTCGGAGGGACGCGTCTCGCGCGCCATGCGCATCTCCCGCTGCAATCCGGGTCTGACACCGTTTTGCGCCGCATGCATCGCCGTTATCGCCCCTGGCACTATGCGCAAAAGGTGACTGCGCTGCTCGATGCCGCCGGCGCCGATCTCACCCTTGGGGCCGATGTCATGGTTGGCTTTCCCGGCGAGTCCGATCGCGAATTTGAAGATACGCTGCAAATGGTGCGCGATCTCCCCTTTGGCTATCTGCACTTGTTTCCGTTTTCGCCGCGTCCCGCCACGGCCGGGTGGGAGCTTCACGCCACATTGCCCGTTCCGGCCGCCGTTGTGGAAGAACGTATGGCGACTCTGCGCGCGTTGGCCGCTAAGAAGAGTAAGGCGCATCGCAGCCGCTTCATCGGTAGCGAACTCGACGCCATCACCTTGCATACCCCTGCTGCACTTCAAGCGCAAGGCCGCACTTCCGCGCTCACTGAGAACTTCCTGCCCGTCGAAATCGGGGGACAAGTCGAGGCCAATCGTCTTGTGCGATTGCGCATCTGCGGCGTGAACAGCGAATCGGTTCTGCAAGCCGGCAAGCCTAACGGATGTGGAGGGCACGGGGATAATTCTCCGGCAATACTTGTTACTTCGGGACGATCCGAACAAAGCCTCAACTAAGAGAGACATAGCCTGCGCCACGCTAAACCGGCATTGACCGCCACTCCCTCGACCCTGTTGTCCGGCCTTTGCTGCGCGGTGAGTCGCAGCTTTTCGAACAGCGAACTTTTGGCTTGTTGCATGCGGCGTGCTGCTTCGGTGTCGCTGAGGGCGCCGGCGATTCGCTTCAGTGCGTTGAT
>CZKL01000221.1_pt1 | contig 26134 bp, 16 predicted proteins | sample 1122441 | NCBI WGS metagenome assembly CZKL01 (sample SAMEA3539301, study PRJEB10725) | soil metagenome | biome: tundra; feature: field; material: soil | place: USA | collected 2010-05 | depth 0.15 m
CTTTAATAGCCTGCGCAATTCAGAGTACCCCCGCTGGCACCCCCGGTCGCGGATGGCTGTGGGTAGACAGCCATCCGGAGCCATGGACAAGTCGATCAATAATTTGAATAATTTACGCTTTTGCTTGGGTAAGGCTGGACGGGATTGGACAGCTTTGGAAGGGAATTGGCGGAGGGAGAGGGATTCGAACCCCCGGTACCCTTTCAGGCACAACGGTTTTCAAGACCGCCGGTATCAACCGCTCACCCATCCCTCCGCTTGGGAAAGGCTCACTAAACCTCAGTTTATCGTACCCTTGGCGTTCTCGGCGGAGGTTTCTGTTCTTCCACCCGCCGAAGCTAGCTTTCCGAGAGTGACGTTTTGCTGGAGCAGATGCCTCGTCTGCCTCCAATTCGCCTTGCACCACGGCTGTCTCCGATACCGAACTCTAATCTCAGGTCAAAGCCGAAGTCTCCTTTTCCGCTCAAACGCGACCTCAACGGCGACAACAGCCTGACCGATGATGCCAAGTCTGTCTTAGGTCTTCAGGTCTCGACTCAGATTCCGCTGTGGGTCAACGATCGCTGAAATCGTTCAGTCACAGTCAATTGAGCAGTCGAGGATGGTACAAAGGAGTGCATGGCCAAGCAACCAAATTCACGACCCGAGATGCAGCCCGGCCAGCCGATCAGCCTGAAGACGCTTGGCGAATACCTCAACCTTTCGCCGGCCACGATTTCGCTTGTCCTGAACAATGCTCCGGGAGTGCGCTCCATTCCCCAGGAGACGCGGGACAGGGTGACCGAGGCGGCAGCCAAATTCGACTATCGGCCCAGCTTCTATGCGCGTTCGCTCCGCAAACGGCAAACCTTCACTGTCGGTGTCCTTGTGCCTGAGTTGAGCGACAGTTACGCAACCCAGGTCTTGGCCGGTGTTGAGGAATTCCTGATCGAAGAAGGCTATTTCTATCTGACCGCTAGCCATCGCCGCAAACCCGATTTGATCGAGGAGTATCCTCGTCTGTTGATGGAGCGTTCTGTAGAAGGCTTCATTGTCATCGACACGATACTCGAGAAAAGCTTGACGCTGCCTGTCGTGGTCGTCGCCGGACACCGCAAAATTGAGGGCGTTACTAACGTCGTGCTCGATCAGAAGCGGGCCGCTGAACTCGCCCTCCGCCATCTGTATCAACTAGGTCATCGCAAGATCGCTTTTATGCGCGGCGGTAGTCATAGTTCGGACGCCGACGACCGTTGGGAATGCCTGATGGCGGTGGCGAAGGATTTGAACTTGCCTGTCCTGCCTGAATTGACGGTTCAACTCGAGCTCCGCGTTTCTACACCGGAGTTAGGATTTGTGCCCGCAAACGAGTTGCTCAACCGCGGTGTCAAATTTACAGCCCTGATTTGCTACAACGACGTGGCTGCCATCGGTGCCATCCGTGCTTGCATGAATCATGGCTTGCACGTCCCCAACGACGTCTCGGTCGTGGGTTTCGACGACATCCAGGGAGCTGCCTTCCACAATCCAAGCCTCACTACGATTCGCCAGCCCCTGCATGAAATGGGCGCGGTAGCCGCGCGCATTCTGTTGCAGAGAATTCGCGGCCAGGCAAGCTTTCCTGATGTGGTTCCAATCCACCCTGAACTGATCATCCGCGAGTCCACCTGCCCTCCCACCGATGCGTCCGTCGGCGGAACGCTGGGTTAGACAGGCCCATGCCTTCAGGCGCAGACCGCTCCGCAGGACGAACGCTGGTGGTTTTGCATCCTTCCTTTGCGCTGACTGGTGTCCTTCATGCCATCGGTGGTCCTTTGCTGCCGTCACTTTCTGTGGCGTTTCATTTGACTGACAGCCAGGCAGGATTGCTGTTCTTTTGCTACTTCGCCGGAACATCCCTGGGGGCGCTGCTGTGTAATCAAAACTACGCTCGTTCAATGGCGGTCGGATTCATCGGGCTTACGGTTGCGTGCCTTGGAATCGTGTTCACGTCGCGCACGTTTGTTCTGCCTGCATTCCTAATCCTCGGAGTCTGTGTCGGCCTGCCCATGTCCGCTGCCAGCATGTTTGCGGGCCGCAACTTTGCAGCAAGCAGTGCTCCGGCGCTTACGTTTCTCAACTTCAGTTGGAGTGCCGGAGCCCTCGCCGCGCCACTGCTTGCTGCGCGCGTCCTGGTCGATCACACTTATCGCGCTGCCTACGGGATCCTGGCCATAGCCATGCTCCTCGCCTCCGCGGCATGCTGGTTCCTTCTCGCGGATGCGCCAGAACAGCCGTCCAACGCCGACCGGCCTATTGGGATAAGAAATGTCAGATTCATTGCCACGTTTGCTTTTCTAACGTTTCTCGAAGTCGGTGTCGAAAACACGACGATTTCGTGGCTCGCCACCTACGCGTTGCGCTCCGGAGGCACTGGTGCATCTGCGGCCGCTGCCTCGTCTTCACTATATTGGACCGGATTTCTGATTGCGCGCGGGGCGTGGTCGTGGGCGCTCTTGCACATAAACCCAACGCGTGTGCTTCGGTACACAATCGTGATCGCTATGCTGGCTGCCGTCCTGCTGATTAGCTTACCCGGAGGCGTAACTCATGGGGCAGCGATGTTCCTTCTTGGCGCAGCACTGGCACCCATCTTTCCCTTGCTGCTGGCGAGGTTCTTCGCAGGAGCACGACACACGTCCGATTCTCGCTGGGTGCTGGCTATCTGTGGCTTCGGTGGCTCCGTGCTGCCATGGCTCACGGGATCTATTTCCAGCCATTCAGGCAGTTTGCGGATCGGACTGATGACCGTTCCCGCCGCGTTGCTCGTAATGATATGCATCCTGCCCGCGCTCAATCGTCGCCAGCTACGCCGAGATAATTAGGAGAGCCGCGAGGCTCCCCCGGGATGCATTCAAATCTCAAGCCAGCTACATCTTCGGCATAACCAGCACTTCAACTCCGCTCGCTGCGTCCTTCTCGTGAAACACCTGCTCCGTCGCTTTCTTGAAATCGTCGGGGCTGGCGTTGGGAATATCAGTGAAGACTTGCGGGTTCCGATCTGTAAGTGGAAACCAGGAACTCTGCACTTGCACCATGATGCGGTGACCGCGGCGGAACGTATGAAACAGATCCGGCATAGTGAAGTTGATGTCCGCTTCCTTGCCAGGCACAAGCGGTTCGGGCTTCTCCCAGCTATTACGAAACTTCGCGCGGAACGGCTCGCCTCGAAGCAGTTGTTGATACCCACCCATGTGCAACGGGGGAGCATCGAGGGTGCGCTTGTTGCCATGCTCTGGATTTTCAGGGTCGGGGTAATCTTCGGGATAGACGTCAATTAGCTTGACATCAAAGTCTGAGTCCGAGCCTGAACTAGCCACCTTCAGTTTGGGTGAGATCGGCCCTGCAATCGTCACGTCTTCTTCGAGTGGCTCGGTTTCATAAACCAGCACGTCCGGGCGGTAACTGGCGAATCGCTGGTCGTCCACCATGTAACGCTGCGGCACCGTATCAGTGGTGTAACCCACAAACGGTACTGGATGACTTGGATCACTCACGTATTCGTCCACGCTCTTGGCTTCCGCCGGAGGGTCGAAGCTCAACCTGCCTCCGGCATGGAAATAAAGTGTCTTAGGCGTCGCGGCCTTTGGAGGCCATGCGTCAAAAGTGCGCCACGCATTGGTGCCCGTCTCAAATACCACGGCTTTGGGCTGTGCCGATCCGTTGCCCTTTAAATAGTGCTCGAAGAAAGGAAATTGAATGTTGGCTCTGAAATATTCGCTGGTCTTCGCATCAAATTGCACGTCACCCAGTCGGCTTCCATCGCCGCGGGCCCACCCGCCGTGCACCCACGGCCCTTCCACCAGCGTCGTCGGCGTTTCAGGATTGAATTTGTTAACCGCATTAAAAGTCTTGTGGCCCGCGGATTCGATCACCGGCGTTGTCTTCACCATTAATGGTCAACCAATCCCTTGGAGACGGGATGACGTAGACCTCTACGAGCATCTCAACAAAATCGCCCTCGCTCATCCATCGCCCGCGACACAAAGGCAGTAGATAGAACCGCCGAAGGAAAGCGGACCTTAAGCATTACGATTTTCACTCCTATAGAAAACAGGATAATTTATGTCCCACGGCCTCCTATCCCTTCGCCAACCATCGGTGCGGCAAAACTCCAACTTCCCTCAATCAATTACGTTCTGTTTAGTCCGCAGGCATGAGCCCTTGCTCCCATGATTCTGAACTAACCGCGCGAATCGCGTGGGTGTTCTGCCGATTCCAGGCCGATCGCGACCGTTATGGTGCTTAAGCGTCCGTCCCGAACCAGACTGCAGACAGGAAACGTCCGACGGCAGACCACCCCGCGGATGGTTGGCTGATGGCCAGGCAAACTCAGCCAGTCGCTGAAGCTTTTGCTGCCGACCCCGAATGCTGGCCGTCCTCAAATTAAGGCCGAGTTTGCCGTTTCCCATTGACTCAGGACACGTTAACCGCCCTTTCCTCATGCCGCCCTCATACCTGGCGTGTTAAAACCTAGAGAACAGGGCACAGGCAGGACGGGGTCTGGGGGCCGGGCCGGGAGTAGACCACCCGGAGAACGAGGCTTTTCACTTTCCGTACCTGACTTTGCGGCAAAAGGGAACTTACTCTTTTTCATGAGCACCAGTCCTCCAGTGGAAGTGGAAGCGCTCTTCGGAGACTATCCGCTCGACTACGCTTTCGACGAGATGAGGGAAGCTAACGGGGAACTGCGCCCGCATTATCGAGCCCTTGCTGAAACCTTGGCACGCCTGCCGAAGGATGAACTGCAAAGACGCAAGCAGTCCGCAGAACTCTCCTTTCTTACCCAGGGCATTACCTTCACGGTCTACGGACGCGATGAAGGCACTGAGCGCATCTTTCCCTACGACCTGTTGCCGAGACTCATTACCGCCTCAGAGTGGGACAAAATCGAGCGCGGTCTCACGCAGCGCATCACGGCCCTCAACCATTTTCTGCGCGACATTTATTCCGACGCCAAAATTCTCACTGAACGCGTGGTGCCGCGTGAGCTTGTCTATAGTTGCAAGCACTACCGCCGCCAGATGCGTGGCCTTCAAGTGCCGCGTAACGTCTACATCACGGTCATAGGGTCCGACCTGCTCCGCCTGAGTTCCGGCGAATTCGTGGTCCTTGAGGACAACCTGCGCGTTCCCTCTGGCGTGAGCTACATGCTCACCAATCGCCGCGTCATGAAGCGCACCTTCCCGCATCTCTTCCATAGTTATGGTGTGCGGCCCATCGAGCACTATCCTCAACTGCTCTTGTCCACGTTGCGGTCGTTGGCTCCGGAAGGTCGACCGGAGCCCAACATCGTTCTGCTGACTCCGGGCGTATTCAACTCCGCTTATTTTGAACACACTTACCTTGCTCGTCAGATGGGCATCGACCTGGTAGAAGGCCGCGACCTTGTCACCCACGACAACGTCGTTTATATGCGCACCACTGACGGTCTTAAGCGAGTTGATGTAATTTATCGCCGTGTCGACGACGACTTCAGCGATCCCTTGATATTCCGGGGCGATTCTATCCTCGGATGCGCGGGCCTTTTCAATGCCTATCGTGCCGGAAACGTTACGGTAACCAACGCGTTTGGCACCGGACTGGCCGACGATAAGGCCATGTACGCCTATGTGCCGAGGATCATTCGCTACTATCTGGGCGAAGAGCCGATTCTCCCCAACGTCGAAACCTTTGTACTCACTGAAGAGAAGCAGCGCAGGCATGTACTCGCAAACCTCGACAAGCTTGTCGTGAAAGCGGTGGGCGAAAGCGGCGGTTATGGCATGCTGATCGGACCCCACTCCACAGCCAAGCAGCGCGAAGAGTTCGCGGTACAAATTGAGGCCAATCCGCGCAACTACATTGCGCAGCCGACCCTCGACTTTTCCCGCGCGCCGTGCCTTATCGGCAACCAGCTTGAGCCGCGGCACGTCGACTTGCGACCCTATATTTTGTTCGGCGACAAGGTGAACATCGTACCCGGTGGCCTTACCCGCGTGGCCCTTGAGAAGGGTTCCCTGGTCGTCAATTCTTCGCAGGGCGGCGGCAGTAAGGACACATGGGTTCTGCAATAGAAAGCAAATACGGAGTTCGGGAGAATGCGACGATGCTTTCGCGCGTTGCCGACAGCTTGTATTGGATGAGCCGCTATCTGGAGCGGGCAGAGAACACTGTCCGCCAACTTGACGTGACCATGAGTCTCATGCTCGATCCAGGTGGAGCGAGCGCCGAGACACGCTGGCAGCGGCTTGTGACTTCGCTGGGCGGCGCAGCCGATCTCGAGTGGGATGGCGATATGGATTCGATGGCCCGAGTGCTTATCTTCAGCAGCACCTACCGCGCCTCAGTCACGTTCTGCGTCAATAGCGCTCGCGAAAATGCTCGCCAAGTCCGCGAGGAAATCTCGACTGAACAATGGCAGCGCCTCAATCGGCTCTATCACCAGATCCACTCATCGAGCACCCAGGCTCAGTTCGGCGCCAACATCAACGACACGCTGGCCTCGATTGTCGACGGTATCCATCTTTTCAAGGGCGTCAGCGACACCACGATGATCCACGGGCAAGGTTGGCAATTCATTCGCCTCGGGCGCTATCTTGAACGAGCCTACGCTACCGCTACGCTGCTCGAAGTGTTCCAGCCCGAGCTCTATGGTGTTCCCGAGCGGGAGCACTCCGGCTACCAATATCTGGAACAGGTCGGCCTCCTCCGTTGTTGCACCGCATTTGAAGCATATTGTCAGGTCTACACCGCGGACATCACCGCCGCAAGAATCTTAGAATTTCTGCTTCTCAATCGCGACTTTCCTCACGCCATTCGCTATTCCGTCGACGGTGTCATGAGTGCCATTGAATCGATTCAGCGCACGGGCGGCCGCCGCCCGCCTGAGGAGCTGACCGCCGGCATAGGCCGACTCCATGCCATGCTTGGTTACACCACCATCGGTGAAATTCTCGCCGGCAATCCAGCAACATTTCTCCACACCATCCGCGAACAATGCATGCGGATTCACGAGCTGATCTATCGCTACTATGTGCAATATTCCATTCAGTCCGCGCTAACCAACTAGCCCCTCTTCGGGAGCCGAGCATGAATTTTTATTCCATTCGCCATTTAACGCGCTTCCGCTACTCCGAACCCATCAGCGAGAGCATCATGGAAACGCGCATGCACCCGCGCTCGGATTCGCATCAACATTGCCTGACCTTTACGTTGTCAGTCAGCCCCAGGTGCCGCGTTTTTACTTATCGCGATCACCTCGGCAACAATGTGCAGCACTTTGATATCCCCGGCGATCATTCCCAGCTTGTCATCATCGCCGAGTCGGTGGTGGAGCAGCAGCCCTTGCCCGACGTGCCTGCATTTCTAGCCCCTGACGCATGGCGGGCTCTCGATGATCTGGTCCATTCCGGCGATTACTGGGAGATGCTTTTGCCCAGTACATTCGCCGTCGAATCTCCGGCTCTGATCGAATTGGCAGCCAAGCTCGAGGTGAAACGGCGCGACGACCCACTCATGCTGGTGCACGAATTGAATGGACGGCTCTTCGACTATTTCGAATATGTACCTCGGTCCACCAGGGTCGATTCGCCCATCGAAGAAGCCATCAGCAGCGGCCGCGGCGTCTGCCAGGACTTTGCCCACACCATGATCGCCCTCCTGCGCCACATTGGCATTCCGGCTCGCTATGTATCGGGATACCTCTATCGCAGTCGAGAAGATCACGATCGGTCCTTACCCGATGCTACGCACGCCTGGGTCGATGTACTGATGCCGCATCTTGGCTGGGTGGGCTTCGATCCAACCAACAATCTGGTCTCTCATCATCGTCATATTCGGACCGCCGTTGGTCGCGATTACGCAGACGTCCCGCCAACCCATGGCATGTACCGCGGTAAAACAGAAAGCGAACTTTATGTCGCGGTCCATGTCGAAGCCGGAGATGAACCTCCCGCACTCGATCGCAAATTGCCCATTCCAGAGGACTGGTCGGTGCTCGTGGAGCGCGCGCAGCAAATACCCGATCAAGTTTTGCCCGTGATCGAATTGCAGCAAATGCAACAACAGCAGCAATACGATCCGGCCCACTCACAAATCTGTCCTGCTATCCAGCATGAAGTGTAGATTTTTGTTGAATCTTGCGTCCGGATCAGACAAAATAAAAGCACTTCACGCTGGGCAGAACCCCCTGCCGTTGCATTTAGTTGGACAACCGGCGCACGAATTTTGTACCACCGTACTTGTTTGGAATCTTCACAGATCACAGACTCGGCACCGCCTGGTAGTTTTATTCCGGCACATCTATCGTCGTTGTGCGGCTCCCCAAAAAGCCGCGATGCATAAGCCTACTCAACCAGAGCGGCACATTACAGCCGCAAGGCAAGACCCTTCGGAGGAGCAGTCGTGAAAAGATCCCTTTGGGGATGGGTGCTGTTCTGCATCCTGTCCACTTCCACCCTAGTTCTGAGCCAGACAGCAAACACTTCCTTACGCGGCGTCGTTAAGGATCCGGGCGGCGCACTTGTTCCGGGAGCCAAAGTCACGCTGACCGATAATGCGAACGGCAACGTGATCAGCGCGGTTACCAGCAGCGCCGGCGCGTATCTTTTCGCTCAGATCCCTCCCGCCAAATACACAATTGTTGTTACCTCTTCTGGCTTCGGTGATCAAACCAAGGTCGCAGAGTTGCTAGTCAATCAGCCGGCAAATATTGACTTCACGCTTACCGTTCAGTCCAACACAGTCACCGTCGACGTGTCGGCATCAGCGCAGACTCTCAATGTTACCGATGCTTCGCTTGGTAACTCGGCGGACACGGCCGAAATCCAGGCCCTTCCTAGCGAAACCCGCAACGTGCCTGACCTGCTGTCGCTCCAGCCTGGCGTGCTCTATCTGCCGCCCACGCTCACCGATAGCCGCAGCGGCGCCGTGAACGGTGGCCGTTCCGACCAAGGCGATGTCACCATTGACGGTGTCGATGATAACGATCAGGTGGGTGGCTTCGCCTTCTCCGGGGTACTTCGCCAGACTCAGGACTCGATCGAAGAATTCCGTGTAACTACGGGAGACGCCAATGCCGACTCTGGTCGTTCTTCTGGCGCCCAGATCAGCATGATTACCAAATCTGGAACCAATAAGTTTCATGGTGCGGCCTACGAATATAACCGCCCCACGATTACAGTTGCGAACGATTGGTTCAACAAGCAGGCCGAAGTCAATAGCGGTCTCCCTAATATTCCCGGCAAGCTCATTCGCAACATTTTTGGTGGTGCGCTCGGCGGACCAATTCTCAAGGACAAGCTCTTTTTCTTCGGTAACTACGAAGGTAGCCGACTTGCAGAGAATCAGCAGGTAACCCAGACCGTGCCCACCGCCAGTTATCAGGCCGGTCAGCTGACTTATCCCGACGCCAACGGCAACGTGGATGTGATCAGCGCCGCTCAATTTGCTCAACTCGACGCGGGATGTCAGATTTGCAATACGAGCGCCTATCCCAATCCCGCCGGGCCCAACCCCAACGCGCTAGCCTACTTCAACGCGATGCCCGCGGCCAATGGCACAACTTTGGGAGACGGCTACAACACCGGATCTTTTTCTTTCTCGTCGCCGGCTCCCAGTCGCCTCAATACCTCCATTGGCAGGATTGATTTCGTACCTTCTGACAAGCACAGAATCTTTGTTCGCGGCAATCTGCAGGACGATGTTACCGATTACACAGAACAATTTCCCGGCCAGTCACCGAGGTACATCCTTCAGGACAACAGTAAGGGCATTACTGCCGGAGACACGTGGTCAGTTTCATCAAGTATCGTGAACGACATTCGGTACGGTTTCGTGCGCCAGGGTTTTGGGCAAAGTGGCGTTGGCAAGGGCGACTATGTTGATTTTCGTTTCATGTCGCAACCCACCGCCGAGACGCGAAGCACCATCACCAGTATTCCGGTCAACAATATCGTCGACAACCTGAGCTGGAGCAAGGGCAACCACACCATCGGGATCGGTGGCAACTGGCGTCTGATCCATCAGAATCACTCCACAGATTCCAACTCCTTTAATAGCGCGACGAGTAATCCGTACTGGCTGGGCGGCAATCCGCCTCAGCCCACGGCACTCGGCCAGCCTGCGGTGAACGGCGGCTTCGGCAATTCGTATGAAATTGCTTACGCCAACTTGGTCGGAACGATTCCTCAGCTCACAAACATCTACAACTACAAGCTCACAAGCGCATCCAGCGGTGAGGCCCTGGCAGACGGAACCTTCATCGATCGCCATTTCAAGTCCAACGAATTCGAGTGGTATGTTCAGGACGCATGGCGAGTCAAACCGAATCTCACCGTCACATTTGGTCTGCGGCACACCATTCTGCAAACGCCTTATGAGACGAGTGGGCAGCAGGTTACCCCAACCATCGATACACACACTTGGTTTTTGCAGAGAGAGTCCGCAGCACAGGCGGGGCAGGTCTATGAACCAGACTTGCAGTTCGCTCCAGCAGGCGCTTACTACAACAAACCGGGTTTCTGGCCGAAATCAAAGGACAACTTCGCTCCTCGGCTCGCTCTTGCTTACTCTCCCGACTCGAAAACGTCTGTTCGCATGGGCGCGGGTATCTACTACGACCACTTCGGCGAAGCGCTGGTCAATACCTTCGATCAGAATGGTTCGTTCGGCATGAGTTCTTCAGTGAGCAACCCGGCGGGCGTTTACGGAATTGAAGGTAATGCCAAGCATCCCCCGGCACCGCGTTTCCTCGACAGAAATACTCTTCCCTCAATCCCTAACGGAGGGTCTCCCGCAACCCAGACCTTCCCCTACACGGCACCCCTCGATAACTTCGCCATCACCTGGGGCTTGGATAGCAAGATCAAAACCCCTTACTCTGAGACCTTTGATTTCTCGGTTCAAAGAGAACTGCCGGCGGGCTTCACTCTTGAAACCGCATACGTAGGCCGTCTTGGCAGGCACCTTCTCCAGCAACTCGACCTCGCTGAGCCTGTTGACTACGTCGATCCAAACGGCGGCGGTGACTACTACGCCGCCGGCGGTCAACTTTCGCACCTCGTCGATGTAAACGGAGGCGATTCCACCGCGACGGTCCCGGCAATCAAGTACTTTGAAGATGTTTTTCCCTTCATGGCAGGCATTGACTACGCTGGCGAAAGCGCAACGCAGGCAATCTATACCAATGAATGGGCACCTTATCGCGCGCAGTATGGTGCAACCACGGCTCTGTCCGACATCGATTTCTACTGTTCATACGGCTGTCCCGCCGGCTATCAGTCGAAGTTCTGGCAGGATCAATTTTCTTCGCTCTACGCCCTCTCCAGCATCGGCATGAGCTACTACAACGCAGGGCAGATCACGCTGCGGCACCCCTCGTCGCATGGTTTATTGGTTGATTTCAGTTACACCTACTCCCATTCGATTGATATGGGTTCAGACACTGAACGCAGCAATGAATTTGGCTCGAACTCCACCAATACAGGATCATTCAGCGAGATTCTGAATACCTGGAAACCTTATTTGAACCGCGCCTCCTCCGACTTCGATACCCGCCACCTGATTACGGTCGACTGGGTTTATCAGTTGCCGTTCGGGCGTGGGAAAGCCGTGATGGGCGGCGCCAATCACCTTGCGGATGCCGTCGTTGGCGGCTGGCAGTGGTCGGGAATTAACCGCTGGTCTAGCGGCCTCCCGTTCTCTTTCTTTGAACCTGGATGGTCGACTGACTGGCAGATCGAAAGCTTCGGCGTGGTCACTGGTCCGGTCAAAATGCGCCGTCACTTCGATGCCAGCGGAAATCCTCAGTTCTTTGATAACCCCGATGCGATCAACAACGGAATTGCCACCGGTGGGCCCGTTCGCTTGCCCTATCCGGGTGAAGCCGGCGAGCGCAATAACTTCCGCGGCGATGGCTACTTCAACGTCGACTCCGGTTTGTCCAAGAGCTGGAAGCTAGGAGAACTCGGCGCCCTGAAGTTTGCGTGGGAAGTCTACAACGTGACTAACACCGTTCGCTTCGATCCGGCTTCGATCGGATCAGGCCTGACAAGTGGCAACCTCGGCATCGCCAGCACGTTGCTGACGCAACCCCGCCGTATGCAGTTCAGCTTACGTTACGATTTCTAAGCTAAGCCGCATACCATCACGCCGGAGGAGCGTACGCTCCTCCGGCGTTTTCATTGTGTGCGTACCACGGGCGCGACAGCATATGCCTCAAATTCGTATACTGCCAGCACACCGGCAATTGCCCCCGAGCCGGAAATCCCCGAGGTCGCAACACCGAGGTTCATTCCTGCTTTGAATGCGCTCCCTCTGCTCTTGATTGTTCTGGGAATCTTTGCGGTCGCATATCGCTATTACAGCGCATTCCTGGCCTCGCGTGCCTTCGCGCTCGACGACCGCAACATCACGCCAGCTCATCGCTTCAACGACGGACATAACTATGTCCCTTCGCCGCGTTGGGTTGTATTCGGACACCACTTTGCTGCCATCGCCGGTGCAGGACCTCTCGTTGGACCCACGCTCGCCGCGCAATTTGGATTCGCGCCGGGTTTGTTATGGCTCGTTGCCGGAGCAGTGATTGCAGGCGCTGTGCACGATATGACAGCCCTCATCGGTTCCATGCGCCACGACGGCCGTTCGTTGCCGCACATCGTTCTTCGTGAAGTGGGCCCGGCCACCGGCGTCGTTGCCATGATCGCGGTGGTCATCAACCTCATCATCGCTATGGCCGGTCTCGCCATCGTTGTCGTCAACGCGCTCAGCCAAAGTCCGTGGGGCGTCTTCACGATTGGCATGACCATTCCAATCGCTATCATCATGGGCTGGTGGATGTTCAGAAGCATGCCTGGCCGCGTGCGCGTCCTCGCTCCTTCGATCTACGGTGTGGCAGCCCTGGCGCTTGCTTTGGTTGCAGGCCATTGGGTCGCCGCATCCACCGCCGCGCACCTCTTCCTGTTTTCAAATCACCAGATCGTACTCATCCTGTGCGCGTATGGTTTCCTCGCCAGCACGCTGCCGGTTTGGATGTTGCTTGAACCGCGCGACTATCTCTCCACTTACATCAAGCTCGGCACCATTAGCGCCCTGATTATTGGCGTGCTCCTGGTCCACCCTGCGCTCCGCTTTCCGGCCTTCACTCAGTATGTGCATGGCGGCGGACCCATCATTCCTGGCAAAGTATTTCCATTTCTATTTGTGACCATCGCATGTGGCGCTATCTCTGGTTTTCACTCTCTGGTCGCTTCGGGCACCACACCCAAACTCATCGATAAAGAAACGCAGGCGCGCTTCATCGGTTACGGCGCGATGCTGGCTGAATCGCTGGTCGGCGTGTTAGCGCTCATCGCAGCCTGTTCGCTCAACATGGGAGACTACTTCGCCATCAATGTACCGCCTGCGGCCTTCGCAAAGCTTGGACTGTCCACGGTTAATCTCGCGGACTTCTCGCGCCTGGTGGGCGAGCCACTCGCCGGCCGCACCGGCGGAGCAGTCTCCCTCGCAGTCGGTATGGCACAAATCTTTCGCGGCATTCCCGGCATGGCCAGCCTTACCAGTTACTGGTTCCACTTCGCCATTCTGTTCGAAGCCATGTTCATCCTTACCACCATCGATGCAGGCACGCGCGTAGCCCGCTATGTTTTGCAGGAACTGATGGGCAAGATTCACAAGCCGCTTGGTCACGCGCGCTCGCTGCCTTCTAACCTCCTTTCCAGTGGCCTCATCGTGGTCTGTTGGGGATATTTGGTCTGGGGTGGCAGCATCTCAACCATTTGGCCGCTATTCGGCACCGCCAATCAGCTTATGGCTGCAATCGCGCTCACCACTATGACCACATGGCTGGTGAACCATCGTCGCGCATCCTATGCCGCTTTCACTGCGGTCCCCGCCGCGTTCGTGTTGACCACTACGCTGTGCGCCGCGGTGCTCTCCACCGTTAATGTCTACTGGCCTATGGCTCATCATGCTGGAACTGAAGGTCAGGGGTGGATCGAGATCTTGCTCATGGCGTCCTTCGTTCTGGGGTCAGTGGTCATCATTATTTCCACCAGCTTGCGCTGTATCCAGACGCTGCGTGGCGCGCCCCCGCCATCGGCTACGCCCATGACGACTGTCGGGGGCCATACAAGTCCGCAGCCGGCCGCTCCGTTCCGCTGCTGCTAAACCTCCAACACCTGCAGCATATCGACTAACTGCCGAGTTACCGCGAGTAACTCCGCCGCGGATTTGCATTGCAAGAAATTACGGAAAAGCAGGCAACCTTTTGCTGTGATCGTGTCGAATCTCGGCTCTCCTCATGCGGTGCAAGCCCTCTGCAATCCTACGCGCGAATCTTAACAAAAGATTTCAAATTTTTTGCGCGTGATTCCAATCCAATTCCGCAAGGTCCGCGTTCCTCGGATGGCGCGAACCGTTATTGAGCTACAAAAGAAGCCTCCAAGAACAGTTCCCGCAAAGTCCTCGGGTATAACCCTCAGCTGTGTCCACGATTGAACCGCGCCGTGAACACAGCTTCTAAAAGAACGTTGCGCTAACTCCGTGCGCGTCTCAATGCTCGGCGCACTCTCCCCAACTGCACCACAACATCGTTTCAGGAGACCTCAATGGAACAGGATAAAGTTGCTCGCATCGCAGCAGACCGTCGCTCCTTTCTTAAGGGCGCCGGAGTAGCTGGGCTCGGCCTGGCAAGCGCAGCCATGGTTGCCAACAAGTACGTGTTCAACGAACAGAAGGTCGAAGCCGCCTCCTATGACGACGCCGACATCCTTAACTTCGCCCTCAACCTCGAATATCTCGAAGCCGAGTTCTATCTCATGTCGACCTACGGAACAACCTTGGTAGGCGCTGGCGTGATCTCCAAGGCGGATGAGACGGGTCCGACCACCGGCGGCGGCAGGGTCCCGAACTTCGGTAGCTCGTGGGATGCCGTCATTGCAACGGCTCTCCGGACCGATGAAGTTGCTCACGTGAAGTTGCTCCGTTCCGCTCTGGGTTCTGCGGCTGCCAAGAAGCCCGCCATCAACTTGAACGCGCTTGGCTACGGCTATTCGAGCGTGGCAAGTTGGCTCAAATTAGCACGGCAATTTGAAGATGTGGGTATCAGCGCCTACCTCGGGGCGGCTCCGCTAATCACCAGCAAAGCCTATCTGGCTACGGCAGGTGCAATCCTGTCCACTGAAGCTCAGCACTCGGGCTCGATTCGCACCTTGTGCATCATGGCCGGTGTAACCAGCCCGGCTGTGGACTCGCATGATATCCCTCCCACCTCGAAGGCACCTTTCGATGTCGACGCAAACGCGTTGAGCATTCCTCGCACGCCGGCGGAAGTTCTCAACATCGTTTACCACGGAGGCAAGTGCTCTGGCGGCTTCTATCCCGATGGCATGAACGGCGTCATCACCTGCCAGGGATAAATAGAAATAGCATTACAACCGAGGCTGGCGTCGTTAAAACCGGCGTCAGCCCTAATTTTTCTTTCCCGGCAACATTGCCTTGAGTCGTGTCATCAAGGTGGGCCCGGCTGCTGGTGTTCCTGCCGGCGGCTTCACTTTGGTCGCAGCCTCTGTCTTCACGGGCTGCGGATTTGCAGGAGGACGTGGCCGCGGCTTCGTCGCATTATCGAGCGCCATGGCTTTAGCTGTTTCTGTCTTCGAGTTTGTCTCTGTGGCTTTGGCCGGCTCCGACGATTTGACAGAAGGCTTCGCCTCAACCATCGCTGGTCCGGGCTTCGCCACCGGCGCTGGTGCTACTTCGACGGCCTTCGCATGCGCAAGAGGAGGTACCGTCCCCAGATCGTTTTTTACAAGGATGGAAATCCGCCGATTTGATGGATCAAATGGATCAGTCTTTACCCGCAGGAGTTGATCTGCATAACCGCGTACCTGTGTTACCTGGTCCGCTCGTACCCCGCCCTCTTGCAAAAGGCGTCGCGCCGCGTTCGCCCTGTCTGCCGATAACTCCCAGTTACTGTAATTGCCGTCTTCTGAATATTTCGTTGCGTCCGTGTGGCCTTCAATCAAGAGAGCATTTGGCAGTGTCTTCAATTCGCCCGCTAGCAGCGCCCAGTAATTCCTGTCCGCTTGCACTCAGTTTCGCGCTGCCCATTTCATAGAACGTTCCGTCCTTGCCTTCCAATAATTCGATTCTCAGACCTTCTGCAGTGATCGTGATCTCGATTTGCTTGGACAGTTTTTCAAGATCCTTCTTGGCCTTGATCTCCTCTTCTAGCTTTTCCTTGAGTTTCTGCATGTCTTGGCTCGAAGCAACTGTCACAGTCTGGCCTGTGCCCGTCATCGTCGTCCCCATCAAACTGCCGGATCCCTTGGGGTCGTTGAAATATCCCGATACTGCTTTCTTTACCTTCTCGCTCGATCCCATCAACCACAGCACTATGAAAAGCGACATCATTGCAGTCACAAAGTCCGCATAGGCTACTTTCCACGCGCCGCCATGATGACCGGCGTGGCCGCCCTTCTTTTTGATCACGATGATCGGTTGTGGCTTGGTTGTGGGCGCCATGTGCGCACTCCTTCAAGCGAAACTCCTTGTAGTGGTTCTCTTGTTTACGCCGCCTCTGGTGCTTGTCCCTTGCAGAACTTTTCCATCTCATCGAAGCTGGGTCGCACATGCCCCGGAATCGCACGCCGCGCCATCTCGATTGCGATCATCGGCGCTGATCCCTTCAAAAACGAGAGCATCAGCACCCGAAGCACGTGCAGATACTCGTTGTGAGCATCGGCGGTCTTCGTCATGTTCGAACTCAGCGGTCCCGCGACGCCGTAGCACAACACGATGCCCAGAAACGTTCCTACCAACGCCGTTGCCACTTTCTCGCCAATCTCTTCGGGCGGCCCGCCGAGCGAACCCATCGTGATCACTACACCCAGCACCGCCGCCACAATCCCCAGCCCTGGCAACGCGTCGGCTACTGTACTCAATGCACTGATCGGTTCTGTCGACTCATGGTGCGCCACTTCCATGTCCAACTCCATCATCTGGTCCATGTCAAAGGGCTCCACGCCCCCTGTGATCGCCATGCGCAACGTGTCGCACACAAAATGCACTGCGTGATGATCGTCAAGAAAGTCCGGGAAATTTTTGAAGATGCCACTTTCCTTAGGCTTCTCAACGTCCATTTCCACGCTCAGTAGCCCTTCCTTCCGCACCTTGTTCAGAAACTGGTACATCATCTTAAGCGTGCTCAGGTAACGCGGTTTGCCAAACGCCGATCCCTTCAATACGCCTGCAAGCCCGGCGATCACGCCTTTCAAAATGTGGATAGGATTGGCCACCAACAGCGTCCCGATTGCGGCGCCTCCAAGGATCAGCAATTCGGCCGGCTGCATCAGCACCGCCAGATGACCCTTCTCCATCAGGAACCCGCCAATGACTGCCCCAAAGACAACCAGAATGCCTATGATGGCGAACATGACTGCCTCCCGGGCGCCAGCGTTATGTGATTTCCACCCTTGTGTAGGCTGGCTCTCATCGCGGCCTGTGCTCTCTCCAGCAATTGCGCCAGACCTTCGTCCTTGCCCGCCTCAGCCACTCCAGGTCGAGCAGTACCAACCCCTCGGGATAAACGTAAAGGGCGGCTTCCATCAATTCAGATCGATGCATCGCAGCCCCCCTCTCCCTAAATCGGCAGGCCGCGCACTAACTTCAATGTCTGACAGGCATGTGCTGTGGTCAGTCCTTTAGCGCACTGGGTTCCAACGGCGTTCTCGCCTATTCCGACTCCGTACGGACTTGCGGCGTGGTGCGAGCATCAGTTCGTCGAGCTGTTATAAATTGAATTGAAATAGCGAATAGTCACAGCCGCATATGGCCCGCTTCAGCACGGGTCAAATCCTGCCAGTTGATTTGAATTTCTTTAGAGAGGGAAGGGAAGTCGGAAGTCAGTCAGCTCTAACACTTGGCCTCGTTGAGATAGTTACTCTTAAGGTTTGGTGTCGTTCTGAGCGGCGTTCGTTGCCGCGAGCGTTCCGTTCAACGGTAACCTCACAATAAATCGTGTACTTCCTGGCTTTGAATCGATATCGATCCGGCCGCCAAACTTCTGGGTGACGATGCGATGCACAATTTCCAGACCCAACCCCGTGCCGGAACCCTGAGCTTTCGTCGTGAAAAAGGGCTCGAAGATATGGGGTCGCACTTCCTCGGCGATGCCCGCACCGTGATCTGTGATGCTGACCGCAAGCCACTGCGGTTCTGACCACGTGGCAATCTCGATTTGCTCGTTGTTGGGCGAAGCGTCCGCAGCGTTGTCGATGAGGTTTGTCCACACTTGCGCCAGTGCTGAGCCGCGGCTCTCGATCGTAGACGGCGATGCGTCGAAGCACTTCACCACGGAAATCTGTTTAATCCGCAGCTTATGTCCCAAGATCGTCAAGGTGCTCTGCAAGCTGTCGTGGACGTCCAGGATCTTTGCCGGCGATCGCTCGTCATATGCGAATTTCTTCACCGCCATAGCCAGGTCAGATATGCGCGAAATACTCTCCTCGATCGCACATACCTGCGACACGCTCGAGACCAAGGCTTCGAGCCAATTCAACGTTGCAGAAAACGTTCCCGCATCGAAGTACTCTCGCGCACACCGCAATTCACGCTCATTGAAGCCGATATCCACCAGTGCAGGCCCGATGCTGTATGCGTTTTCTACACCGGCATTCGCCAGCCACTCCGACATCGCTTCTTCCGCATCCGCCTGCTCCACGCTGCTCAGCGCCGGCGCATGGCAACTGCTCAAAGTATGTTCGAGCATGCTGCGGACGCACTCCAATTGTTCTTTGGTCTTTGGCTTGTCGCTGAAACGCAGACTCAACTGCTGCAATCTCAAAAGATTCTCGCGAAGTTGCGAAGCAGCGCGCTTCGCCGCTGAACCAGGGTTGTGCAACTCATGCATCAAGCCCGCCGACAGAGTGCCCAGCGAAATCAATTTCTCTCGGTGCAGTGCTTCGACCTGGTACGCCTGCATGCGCTGAGACATGTTTGCCAGCACCGCTGCGCGCGCTGTCGGGCAGCAGGCAAGAAGCGTCCAGAACGCATCTTCGCTGAATCGCAATAGGATCGTATCCGCCAGCGCACGGATCAGAAAGACCGACTGTTTTTTCCCCATTAAAAGAGGAACTTCGCCGAATCCTTCGCCCGGCAGCGCCACGCCGACTTGGGTCATCGACCCGTCAGGCTCCGGCCGCTCGGCACGAATCTCGCCTTCAAGCACCATCCAATAGAAAAGCTGAGGCTCGCCCGGCTCCACAACGATTGAACCGCTCTTGGCCGTCACTCGCTCCACCTTCGCCAAGTTTTCAAGCTCATCGATGTTGGTTCCAGAAAAGACTTGGGACCCGCGCAGAGCGTCTGCCACGTCTTGCAGCGCGATCGACTCGAACGTCACGGATTTTCCGCCTTCGCTCATCCCAGTCCGTTCTCCATCTAACAGCCCCATGCCGTTAGAACCCCGCCAGGTACTGGTGCACAAACTGCACCGCGATGGACCCTTCACCCACCGCTGAAGCCACTCGCTTCACTGAACCGTGTCGTACGTCCCCGGCTACAAATATTCCTGGTACGCTCGACTCCAGCAAAAACGGCTCTCGCTGCTCGCGCCACTCAGTTCTCAACTTGCCGTCGGCGCGAAGATCGGTTCCCGCCAGCACAAACCCCTTGTCGTCCCGTAATATCTCGGGCGGAAGCCAGTCGGTACGCGGAGCAGCACCAATAAAGACGAAAAGCGACGAAGCTTTGACCCGCGTTTCCCCTTCTGGGCCGCGTAGCCGCAGACATTCAAGATGCTCCTCGCCGATAGCCTCGAGCACTTGTGTTCCGGCTGCTATCACAACATTGGATGTACGACCGATCTCATCGATTAAGTATTTCGACATTGTCGCTGTAAGTCCTTTTCCGCGAACCAGCATGGTTACTTTGCGGGCGAACTTGGCAAAGTGCAGAGCAGCCTGCCCGGCCGAGTTGGCACCCCCTACCACGTAAACGTCCTCGTCCTTGCACGCTGAAGCTTCTACCAGCGCCGCACCATAATAGATGCCTCGGCCCGTCAGCCGATTCCCCCCCGGCACATCCAGCTTGTTGTATTGAACGCCCGGCGCCAGCAGGATGACATGGCTCGAGACTTCGCGGCCATCCGCCATCTTTACAAACCGGTACTGGCCGTCGACCCGCAGCCCCGTGGCCCGCTGGGTCACAAATTCGGCGCCGAACCGCGTGGCTTGGATGTGTGCCCGGCGCCCCATGTCCGCGCCCGTAATCCCAGCCGGAAAGCCCAGGTAATTCTCGATCTTCGAAGTTGATCCAGCCTGACCACCCGGCGCCTCGGGTTCGATGACGAGGGTACGCAACCCCTCGCTTGCGCCGTAAACCGCGGCTGCCAGCCCCGCCGGACCAGCCCCCACGACAATCAGGTCATAGAATTCCTGCGTCGCCTGGATGCTCAGCCCAACTCGAGCCGCCAGCACCTCAGGTTCTGGATCCACCAGCACTCCGCCATCCGGAAACAACACCACCGGCAGCTGGTCCGGATCCAACTTGCGCTCCTCCAGCAGTTTCACCGCATCCTCACTCATGATGTCGAGCCACCGGTACGGCACATGATTGCACGACAGAAAGCTGCGGACCGTATGGTCTTTCAGCGACCACCGGTGACCCACAACCCGCAATCCCTCAAATGCTGGCCGATAACCCGCCTTCCAGTCATCCAGAAGATCGGTAAGAACCGGGTACAGCTTTTCCTCGGGCGGATCCCACGGCTTGTTCAGGTAATAGTGAATTCGAGCGGTGTTGATGGCCTGGATCGCGGCTTCTGTATCGGCGTAAGCGGTCAGCAACACCCGCCGCGCGTCAGGATAAGAATCCCGCGACCGCTCCAGAAATTCGACACCCGTCATTCCCGGCATCCGCTGGTCGCTCAACAGCAGGGCCACCGGTTCTTCGCGTGCCTTGACCTGGGTCAGGGTATCCAAGGCCGCCTGTCCGCTGGCAGCGCGCATCACGCGGTATTCCGCCCCATAGTTCCGCCGCAAATCCTGGACCACCGCCTCCAGGACGTTAACGTCATCATCTACAGCCAGTAAGATTGGCCTCGCCATGGTATTAGTCTAGGGCCTCATTGCCCGATCCAGAAATCAGGGCTACACTTGCTGCGACGGAACCGGCGAACTGGGCTCGTCGCCCAGTCTCTGAGTCAAAAAACAGACGCTTTGACGCTGAAAGCGAAAATTTTACCCGCTGAAGTTGCGTTTTTTGATTCCCCAAATCCGTGCAACCCTGTAATCTCATTTGTAAGAAATATTGTTCACTGATTTTGTGACTGGCGCCTGAAGCAGGACGGAGAACGCTCTGTGTCTATTTCAGTGTTGCAAACCCGAGCACCTGCAGACGTTTACGTAGGTCAGCCGATTATTGTGCCATGAGCGAAAAAGGTGGCTTTAAATTTAACCGCGGCATTCGCAGCGAGACAGACAGGAGCGACTCCTCAATCTGGCTCAGTGAACGACGCCAGATGACGAGGCATATTATATGAACAAACTTATCCTTGCAGACTCCCAGGCAATATTCAGGGCTGGAACAGCCAAGGTCCTGGCCATGGATGAAAACGTACGCATCATTGCCCAGTGTTCGGACTTGGACCGCATGATGCACGCGGTGACCACGTTCCCCCATTCGATCGTGCTGTTCGCCGCGGCCCTGCGACCCGACTTCGTTCGTTTACGCACGATGATCGACTCCGCCAGCAGCTACGGCATCGTGATTGCCGAAAACGGCGAAAATGCCAGTACCTATATGCAGCAGGGCTTCCGCGGCGTAGTGTTCCGCAACGTCACCGGTACCGCCCTCGTCGAGTGCGTACGCCGCGTGGCCAACGGTGATACCTGGTACCCGCCGCAACTCGTTCCCGCCGACGCCTTTGAAGTTGACATGGTCGGCACCCGGGTTCGCGACCGCCTCACTCCAAAGGAGATGCGCATCGTAGCCCTTATCGTTCAGGGTTGCAAAAATCGCGAGATTGCACTCCGTCTCAAGACCACTGAGCAAGTGATCAAGAACTACCTGCGGTCCATTTACGACAAGACAGGTGTGAGTGATCGCCTCGAGTTGGCGCTCTTTACCATTCACCACCGCGTCCTGGCACAGGCCGCCGCGGAAGTCGGCAGCAAGCTGGAAGCGGAAGAACAAGCCGCTCCGCCCGCCGTCGCCTAGGCGATTTGAAGTTTTACAGCGTCAGTTTCCTGCCGACCCGGGGATCACCCGAGCGGCAGCGAGGAAATCTCCGTTTATAGTCTCTCTGCCACGCTTTTTGCTTGAGTGAATAGATACAGATAGTCGGGCCCGCCAGCCTTCGAATCGGTCCCGCTCATGTTGAATCCGCCAAACGGGTGCGCGCCGACCATGGCCCCCGTACACTTGCGGTTGAAGTACAGGTTCCCTACGTGGAATTCGGTCCGCGCGCGATCCAGGCGGCCTCGATCTCCCGTGTAAAGTGCACCAGTCAGCCCGTACTCGGTGTTGTTCGCTACGTCCAGCCCCTCATCGAAGCTGTCGACCTTGATCAAAGCAAGTACCGGCCCAAAGATTTCCTCCTGGGCGATAACCGCGTCGGGTGCCACATCTGCAATCACTGTCGGTTCAAGGAAGTAGCCTCCCCCAGGTGTCTCGACAGTGTTGCCTCCGGCCAGAAGTCGGCCTTCTTTTCGGCCTGCTTCAATGTAGCGGAGCATTGTGTCCAGCGCCGCCTTGTTGATGACCGGACCGAGGCTTGGATTCTCAAGCGGATCGCCAACCGTGAGCTTCTCCACTCTTTCCCGAACCCGCTCCACAAAAATGTCATAGATCGGCGCTTCGATAATCGCCCTGGAACAGGCGGAGCATTTTTGTCCGCTGAATCCGAACGCCGACGCCACCACACCGTCGGCCGCCACATCCACATCCGCATCCGCGCAAACGAGGATCGAGTCCTTGCCGCCCATTTCCAAAATTGTCCGCTTGATCCAGATCTGGCCGGGGCGCGCCTTAGCCGCGCGTTCGTGAATATCAAGTCCCACTGCCTTCGAACCCGTGAAGGCGATAAATCGAGTTTTCGGATGCTCCACGATGGCGTTGCCGAAGGTGGCTCCTGAGCCCGGACAGAAATTCACGACACCGCCCGGAAGCCCAACCTCTTCAAGTACTTCCACAAACTTCGCGGCAATCGTCGGGGAATCACTCGAGGGCTTCAGAATCACCGTGTTTCCGCAAACTATCGCTGCTGCCGTCATTCCCGCCATGATCGCGAAAGGGAAATTCCAGGGCGGAATCACCGCGCCCACACCAAGCGGGACATAGAGCAACTCATTGCGTTCGCCGGGGTACTGAATCGGCGTCTTGGCGCCTGCCAAGCGCAGTGCCTCGCGAGCGTAAAACTCCAGAAAATCAATGGTTTCGGCGACATCCGCGTCCGCTTCCGCCCAGTTTTTACCCACCTCGTACGTCAGCCATGCGCAAAACTCGAACTTCCTCTGCCGAATCAGCTCTGCCGCGCCCAGCAGTAACGACACCCTGTCTCTTGTCGAAACCCGGCTCCAGGTCTCAAACGCCACCAGTGCCGCTTGCATGGCCATTTCAGCATGCTCAGCACCAGCCTTCTGATGTATCCCCACGACTTGAGAGGGACGCGCCGGATTAATCGACTGGATCTTGCCGTCAGTCTTCGAGCGCTCCCCGCCGATGATCAACTCGTATTCCTGACCTAGATGACTGGCGACTAAATCCAACGCGGCCTTCATCTTGCGCCTATTTTCCGGCGTCTTGAAGTCGATAAAGGGTTCATTCTTAAACTCGCCCTGCGGCGAGCGTGGCTGAATCGAGGTGGAAAGCGTTGCGGTAGCCATACGGATTCGATTGTAGTCGAGGGCAAGAAGATTGCAGCCGCCTGCAAGAAAAAGTGCCAAGGCGCCAGATTGTCGGTTCCACCTGTGCAGATCCGTAGGTTTCTCCTAATGATTGTCCAAGTCACCGAAACTTCAAGCGCAGACCTGGGTTCGCACTCTACAGCCGCTTTTGTCCGCGGTTCGGGCCTGCTGTACTGCCCATGTGGACTGAAGAGGGGTAAAGCGTGTCGGCAGCCAGACTTAGGCTGCTACAGCGGTTTTCGGCAATCCGCTTCGCGCAGTTGTGGGCCGATCACACACGATCTGGCCGGACTGAGAGGGAAGATGAAGTCCCAAATTGTTACGCGCGGATTGTGCTCTTTCGAATCTGCTGTGAATCCGACGACTCATTTCGAAACCCGATTATCGACTTCATCGGTTAAAGATCCTTTACCCGCCAGCGTCAAGAAAAAGTTGGGGCTGCCCATCCTCGCTGCATTGCTGGCCTTGGCTCAGCTATCCGCTCAGAAATGTTCCGCGCAGCAGGGATACGGTTACGGGTCTACGCAGCCTTGGCCGACCGATGACGACTACGGCAGCCAATATCCGTCAGACCCGCAATCTGGCTATCAACAGCAACCCGGCTACCAGCAACCTGGCTACCAGCAACCCGGTTATCCTCAGCAGCCCAACGGATACGGGAACCAGGGATATCCTCAGCCGGGCTATCCCCAGCAAAACGAGCAGCAGGCCTACGGTAATGTACCCCAGGGGTACGGCCAACAGCCCTATCAGCCGACGCAGCAGCCCTTGAGCGCCGATCAGTTAGAACAGCTTGTTGCGCCCATTGCACTCTATCCTGACGCTTTGTTGGCCCAGGTACTGGCTGCGGCTACATATCCTGCCCAGATAGCGGCTGCCGATCAATGGGTTCGAAGCCTCGGCTACGCTTCTCCGGACCAGATCGCAGCCGGCGTCAGCGCGCAAAGCAGCTGGGATCCAAGCGTCAAGGCACTCACCGCCTTTCCCCAGGTCCTCTCGCAGCTCGATCAAAACCTGCAGTGGACGACCGCCCTCGGCAATGCCTATTACAACCAGCCGCAAGACGTGCTCCAGACCGTGCAGGTCATGAGGCAGCGCGCCCAGCAGGCCGGCAATCTGCAAAACACGCCGCAGGAAAACGTGATCGAAAATCAGGGGTATATCTCCATCGCCCCACCCAATCCGCAAGTCGTTTATGTCCCGACCTACGATCCATGGCAGGTTTACGGCCAACCCGTCGCAGCCTACCCCGGATATTCAGTGCTCGATACGTTCGGTTCCATTCTCGGCACAACGGTGCAATACGGTTTAGGGTTCGCCATGTCCGCCTTCATGCATACCCCGTTCGGTTTGCTGAGTTGGGGGCTCGATTGGCTGGCGAATTCCATCTTGTTTAACCACTCGAACTACTTCTCACACAGCACGTCAGTGGCTGATTGGGGATTTCGTCACGGCGGACCGCGGGCTTTCGGCGGATATGAATCGGCGCGCTGGCGCGGCGGCCCTCAGCGTTCTTGGAATTCCTTTCACCAGGAACAGGGATTCAATCGCGGATCGGGCTTCCCAGCGGCCCGCCCCGGACAGTCCTTCGCCGATCGCGGTCAGGCTGCCTTCAATCGTGGGGGTATGCAGGCTTACGGTAATTCCCATTTCCCTCAGCAGCAGGCCTTCAATCATGCTTCTGAGCCCATCGGACGGTCCCCCCAAAGCTATCCCAACCGTCCACAGTCCTATTCCTCACGTCCGCAGCAATTTGCGGGTAGCGGTCTAAGTTACGGCGGAAACCAGCGCCTATCCTATGGCGGCGGACCGTCGCAATCCTACCGCTCGCCCCAATCAAGCTTTGCCTATGGAGGACGACCTTCGGGCGGCTATGCAGGCAGCGGCTACTCCGGCTCTTACAGCAGTTCCGGTCATTCGGGCGGCTTTTTCGGTGGCAGCCACAACTCCCCCAGCTTTGGTGGAAGCGGTCACAGTTCACCCAGCTTTGGTGGCGGACACGCTCCCAGGAGCTTCAGCTCTGGTGGGGGCCACTCGTCGGGCGGCTTTGGTGGTCATTCCAGTGGCGGCCACTTCGGCGGAGGACATTCCGGTGGTGGAGGACACTCCGGCGGCGGCCATTCAGGCGGCCACGGGAAACACTAGAGCAAAGCCACTGTAGCTGTATCCCGGTAGCCGCAGGAACGGAACCAGGCGGCCGCGTTGTCTGGGGTGATGGTTTTGAGGGCCTC
>CZKL01000185.1_pt1 | contig 25185 bp, 18 predicted proteins | sample 1122441 | NCBI WGS metagenome assembly CZKL01 (sample SAMEA3539301, study PRJEB10725) | soil metagenome | biome: tundra; feature: field; material: soil | place: USA | collected 2010-05 | depth 0.15 m
GGTGACCTGGAGCGAATAGGAGGAGCTGGCCGCCTGAAGTAGGACACTTGCGCCCGAGATCGGGCGGTGTTCAGCGTCATGAACCACACCTCGCACCGTGGCAAAAACCGTAGCGAGAGCGGGAATGGCCGCGGCCACGAGCATTGTCGCGGCAAGTAGATGAAAACGACGCATGAAAGGTCGGACCTCCAGGGCGTTCGCCGAGGCGCTGGGAAAGCAGATACGAGTGGTGGGATCCCGCGTGGATATGGGGTGCGCAGGTTCTCCTGGGCTTCTCAGGTGAGGGGCAAAGCAGGAGGGCCACGAACGGAACACGCGCCGATCTGGCCGGCGCGAACGACTGCGCTCGTTGACGCGACGGTATGCGCTTGCCAACGTAGGACAAGCGAGAACGGCCGCGAGCAGACCAGCGCATGAGCAGGCGTCAGTGTAGCGAAGGAGCGATCAGGAAAAAGAGGGCAGTGGGAGGGGGCTCGGAAGATGGGAGCGGGATCGGCTGAGGCTCGATCAGTTGGGGTGCCCTCCGCTCCTGCCATGGCGCAATGATGAGCTCCATGACGCCGGCAGCAGGCAGGAAGATGTGCGGTATCAATTTCAGGCACGGCGACCGCGAGGGGCCCGAGCGAGAAAAAGAGAACGAGCAAGATGGAAAGAGCACGCCGCATCTGACTGTGATGCTACACGAACGGTGAATCCTTGCGACAGGTGGGAAGCGATTCCGCAGGGTTCAGGTATCATCGGGGCATCGCGTATTTCATTCAATTTACGAGAGGATCCAGGTGTCTGAATCGAATATCTCCGGATCACCGCAGGCGGCGGGGCTTGAGCCTGCGCAGGAAAAGCAGGTGCGGCGGCCATTGCGCATAGCCATTTTCGGTTTTGGAACCGTAGGCAGTTCGGTGGGCCGGATTTTGGCGGAATCAAAGCCGGATGGGTTGAGACTGACCCACGTCTTCAATCGCGGGGTGGCGAGGAAGCGCGCGGATTGGGCGGGCGGCGACGTGGTGTGGAGCGAGGACGCCGATGCGGTGCTCTCGTCGGATGCCGACGTAATCGTTGAGCTGGCAGGCGGTCTTGATCCTGCCGGAAGTTGGGTGCGCCGGGCGCTCGAAGCAGGGAAGAGCGTGGTCACCGCCAACAAGAAGCTGATCGCCTTTCACGGAGTAGAACTGGAGCGCCTGGCCGCGGTCCATGGCGGTCACCTCAAATATGGCGCTGCCGTTGCGGGTGGAATACCAGTGATTCCCGGTCTTGAGCAGGGACTGGCGGGCGACCGGATCGAACGCATTGAAGGCATTCTCAACGGGACATGCAATTTCATTCTGAGCAAGATGGAAGAAGGCTCGGAATACGCGACGATCCTGGCGGCGGCGCAGACTAAGGGCTATGCGGAAGCTGATCCGACGGAAGATGTCGGCGGGTTCGATGCGCGCGCCAAACTGGCAATTCTGATGCGCCTGGCGATGCGGGTTGAGGTGAATCCCGAAGAGATCGTGCCTCGACCGATCACGAGTGTCTCCGCTGTGGACTTTAGTTACGCGGGCGACTTGGGCTGCACGATTCGGCAAGTGGCACGCGCCGAGAAGACGGACGGAACGGTTGCGGCGACTGTAGGGCCGATGCTGGTGGACCGGCGGTCGCCCTTGGCGTGGTCGCGTGGCACGGAAAACATGGTGATTCTGAGAGGCCACTATGGCGGCGATGTCGTTTTTTCAGGCCACGGAGCCGGTGGACATCCGACGGCGGTGGCGGTGGTTAGCGACTTGCTTGCCCTCGCGCATGGGTCAAGGCGCGTTGAAATTCCATCGGCATCCGCGCGAGTGGAAGCCGAGTTTGAGGTTCCCCATTACATTCGATTCCTGGTAAACGATCGGCCCGGAATTGTGGCGGAGATTACGGGAGCGCTAGCGAAAGAGCGGATCAATATTCGCGCCATCGTGCAGAAGCCGGGCTATCCTCAGCACGCGCTACCGTTCGTGGTTACGGTTGAGCCGTGTAAGTCTTCAGCGTTACAACGGGCGATTGAGAGTATTCGAACCTTGAGTTGCCTGCTGGAAGCACCGCTCGATCTGCAGATGCTCGAGTAGGGACGATCCGTGGTAGTTGATTTGCAGACTAGGCGAATTGGAATCTCGCAATGAAGCTGACTAGAGAAAAGCCGCTTCAAGAACTACGCTGTAGGGGGTCAGAATGATCGACACGATTTATCGATGTGAGATTTGCGGGAACGAGAGCGAGCATCCAGTGCGGTGGGTCGTGATCCAATGCAGCGACAAACAGCTAACTGTATTCAAATGGACAAAAGAAGCCGCGGAGGCGCCTCACGCCCGGCATTATTGCGGTGAAGCACACGCGCAGGTCTACATCAGCCGCTGGTTTGAATCGCTGTGCGGATAGAGTCCGCACAGCGGACTAGCGCGGTGCGGGGCCGGTGGATTCGCGCACCACAAATTGGGGAGCCATGATGACTTCTGAGGGGTGTTCGGCCTCTCGATTTGCGATTCGCTCGAGCAGCATCTTGGCGCCGCGCTTGCCCATCTCCGTTAACGGTTGGCGAACCGTGGTGAGCGACGGCGTGGAATAGGCCGCCGACTGGATGTCGTCGAAGCCAACCACCGATACGTCATTAGGAACTGAGCATCCAGCGTCTTTGAGCGCGCGGATGGCGCCGATAGCTGCTATGTCGTTGAAGCAGAAGATGGCCGTGAAGTCGCGGTTCTTCTTTAGCAATTCCTCCATCGGTTTATAGCCGATTTCGGGAGCCATGGGGTGATACCCGGTTTTCATCGACCATCCTTCGGTGTCAATATTAATGACCGTGGATGGATCGATCGTGATTCCAATCTCGCGAGCTACGATCTGAATGCTCTCCCAACGAAATGCTGAGTCGGGGATAGCGCTGGGGCCGCGCATGAAAGCGATGCGGCGATGACCGAGTCCGTATAGATAAACAAGAGCCTCTTCAACCGCCTTGTGGTGATCGAGAACGATGTTGGTCACATTTTCGACCGCACTGTGCGCGGAGATTGCAACGACGGGGACAGGGACTTGAATTTCGTCGGCCGGCGTGTTGAGCAGGAGAAAGCCATCGACAGCACGCTCGACCAGCATGCGGGGATATTGCTCAATCAGCTCGGGGTTCCAATCATGGCAAGCCGTGAAGTAAAAGTAATGCGCCGCCGTTAGTTCCTGGACGACACCACTCATAACGCTGGTGAAGTAGCCCTCGCTCAAATCTGGCGCTAGGACTCCGACGCTCATCGATCGACTCTGGCGCAGCGAACGGGCGAAGTAGTTGGGTCGGTAATTGAGCCGCTGTGCGGCTTCCATGACTCGCTGCCGAGTCTCTTCCGGAATGGATTTCGCGGACGGAGAATTGTTCAGAACGAGAGAGACGGTCGTCTGCGAAAGCTCTAGATGCTCGGCCAGCATCCGCAGGTTGACGTGGCCTGGCGGTGTCGAAGTCTTACCCTTTGCCATGTTGGAGTTGTAACACGTTTGGCGCGGTGCTGGAACCCGCACTGCGTCTTAGCCAATCGATTTTTCTGGGGGATGCGACTGGCGATTGAAACAGATTTTTGTGGGGCTATGGTGCCTGGATGTGATTCTCCCCCGGTTTCAATGGCCAGGTCTTTCCGTGGTAAATGAAATGTCCTTCGAGGTTGCCGGGAAGCCTGACAGTAGCATCCAGGCCGCCTGAGTTATGACGGTAGCTGACTTGGATCGTGCCTTGAGGATGCGGGTACGATGCGGTCAGCGAAGGCAAAAAGCCGAGGTGCGGAGCGACGCGGACCGCGGAGAAACCTGGACTTTCGGGCTCGATGCCTGCAACTAGGGTGAGCATGTCGTATATCGGGTGTGACGTCCAGGCGTGCGAGTCGGAACGGGTATCGCCTGGTTGTTCAGGCCAGGTGCTGAAGTGCTGGTCGAGAAGCTTTCGCCACGGCCCTAGCAATTGCAGATAGGCCTCGGTCATGCCCGCGTGTTCGACCGCGCGAGCCAGGTAGAAACGGAAGTAGTAGGAGGCACTGAGAATGCCTGCAGGCGTGGTGCCGGGTTCGATGGCGAGCAGACGATCCAACACCTGCTGCTGATTGTCTTTGGGAATCACGTCATAGAGCACACCCAAAGCATTTGCCTGCTGACTGAAGACCTGGAGGTCCGGATTGTCGGCCAGCAATTCGCGCGACGTGCTCCAGCATTTACTGAGGATCGCGGACTGTACATGGACGGATCGGTTACGGTAGCGATCGGCAAGTACAGGGTCGCCGAGATGTTGTTCGAGATCGGCGGCTTCGGTCAGAGCCCCTAGATATTCGAGAGTAGTCACGCACGACTCGCCCTTTGAGTCGTAAGTCGGAATTTCACCCGAGTTAACCCAGTCAATGAAGCTCCACCACGGAAGCTTTTCGAGGAGGCCGTCCGGGCGTTCGTGGCCGGCATACCAATCAAGCACTGCGCGGGTACCCTCAAGCGACGAGCGCACAGGCGCTGGATCGGGCCGGTACATCCAGTAATCGTGCAGCATGCCGATCCAGAGCAGGGAAAAGGTTGGAATCGTCTGTGGGAGGGAACTCGGATAGCGGCTCCGGGTCAGGCCGTCCGGAAACCGGGAGGCATCGAAGGCGGCAAGTGCCTGGCGGGCCAGGCGGTCATCGTTTGCAACGGAGTATGAAATGAGAGCCTGAATACGCGTGTCTCCAATGTATTGGAGTTGCTCGTAATAAGGGGTATCCATGTAAGTTTCATGAGCGTCGAGGCGGGCAGTGCGCCAGCTTATTTCCCAAATCTTGGCGAGGTTGGGATCCCCGGACTCAAATTTCGCGCGCTCTTCAAAGGGATAAGCGGTGAATTGAGCCTGAAGGGCTTCCAACTGCAGAGGTTCTGAGCCTGTGCTGATCTCGAGATCCAGGAAGCGCCAAGTGCGCCACCATAGCGGCTCAAAGGTGCGATGGGCGCCGCCGTCCGGCAGGAAACTGTCACTCAGCCCAAGGGCAACGCGACCTTCTACGGCGTTTCGATCCGCTTTGTGCTGGTCTTTGTCATAAAGGGCTTCGGAATAGGTAAGACGAATTTTGGCGCCTTTGCCACCCGAGACACTGAGTTGCGGGTAGGCGGTAGTGAGCGTCTTGCGGTCGAGCATCAGGTGGATGTGGCTGTCCGGGGGAACTGTGACAGCTGATCCAGGAAATGCCCTGAGAGCAGGCATAGGGCTTGAAGGCGAGTCGATGCGGACGATTTCCCCTGCGCTCGTGGGTACGTACTCCATGTGAGGCAGAATGTCGGGAACCAGGCCCCATGGATTGTCGCCCGTTGTGTCGGCGGAATGCGCCTTGTTGACGCCGGGATAGACACTGTCGCGCATGGGTGTTGCTGCGGGCACCCAAGATCCCGAATTCGCCCGTGAGGGGGAATTGGCCGACCAGTCGTAAGTCGCAGCATCTATTTCTTCGCCAGGCCCCGCTGCCATGTAGGCATCAAGTTTGATTGAAGAGCGATCGAGGGCGTGCTGGCCATGTTCTTCCTCAACCAACCACCCATCCGGAGTGCTAATCGAATTGGAGCCTGTGGCCTCGCTTTCGAGCAGGAACGCGGTACGGTCGCTGATCTGGGCGATGGGGGCATAGACGCCGAAATTCCACACCGTGGCGGTGATCAGATTGTCGCCGGTCTTGAGAAGGGGCGCGAGGTCGAAGAGCTCGTAGCGCCAATGGATCAGGTCGCCGCGCGCAGGGCCGTCTCCCATCCGGTGACCGTTTACAAACAAAATAAAGCGGTTATCGGCGCTGACACGTACGGGATAACTCGTCGGAACCGAACTCACGTTGAGGCTATGGCGAAAATGGAGAACGATCGGATCGCGTAGAGGGGCAGTGGGATGCGTGATCCATGCGGCCTTCCATTCGCGATGAGGCGGATCGGCGGCAGCGCTGGTTTGGCTGTGGGAAATGAGGTTTAAAACGATCAGGATGGCGGCGATCATCGAAAGGCGAGACAAATCTGAGCGCATGAATAGACACCGTTGGGTTTCAGTGAATCAGCTTATAAGAAGACCCGTCCCTCCGGTTGAAACTCGCGGACTGGGCCGAAATACGGGCTGGCGCGCCGAGAATAAAGCGACACTGCCGAAAATTCATAGTCGCATGCCGGGCAAAGTTCCCCGATGCTGCGGCCGGCATCGAATTCTGGAAACGGCTGTTTGCTTGATTTAGGGACTGAATTATTGGAATTCGACGAATTCATCGTCGTATGCGCTTGATTTAGCAGCCTTGTAACCTTCTGTTCACATTTGCCCGTTAGCCTGATTTAGGTGACCGTACAAGTGCCCGAGATTCGAATCGCTCAACCCCATCTGCAGCCAGAAACCGGATCTCCGGCGCCGAAGCCTTCCGACGTCATACCCAAAGTTTCGGAGGTGCGAAGGTTTCTCCTTTCAAGGGGAAACTCCGCGATCGCCGATGGTGGGTTCAGGGTTTTGATGGTCCTGTGTGCCCTGAGCATTTTCGGGATTGTGGTTCTGATCGCTACGGAGCTGACCCTGCGGTCAAACCTGGCCTGGAATAAATTTGGTTTCAGCTTCTTCTTCAGGGCCGATTTAGACCCTATCACCAAGCAGCCGATTTATTGGGATCCGGTCAACGGGCACTTCAGCGCCGTTCCTTTTATCTACGGCACACTGGTTTCGTCGTTCATGGCCTTGTTGATAGCGGTCCCGCTAGCGATCGGGGTGGCTATTTTTCTCACGGAGATGTGTCCGCGCAACCTGCGCAGCGCCCTCGGCTTTCTCACCGAACTTCTGGCGGCGATTCCCAGCGTGATTTATGGGTTGTGGGCAGTCTTTATTCTTGTGCCGCTCCTTCGGGAGCATGTGAACCCCTGGTTGATTCGCCTGCTGGGCTGGAGTGGACTGTTCAGCGATGACAACCCGACCGGCCTCGGGTTCCTTTCGGCTTCAGTCATTCTGGCCATCATGATTCTGCCGATCATTTCATCGCTGACGCGCGAAGTGATGACGGCCGTACCACACTCGCAACGCGAAGCCGTGCTGGCCCTTGGCGCGACGCGCTGGGAAATGATTCGCATGGGCGTTTTGCGCAATGCCCGCATCGGTATCGTGGGTGCCGTGATCCTCGGACTCGGCCGCGCCCTGGGCGAAACCATGGCGGTGACCATGGTGATCGGCAACAGTCCAGAGATTCGTCATTCGCTCTTGGCTAACGGCAGCTCGATGGCCGCGGTGATTGCCAACGAGTTCAGTGAGGCAAGCGACGATCTCCATCGCAGCGCACTGATTGAGATTGGACTCGCACTGTTTCTGGTGACGATCGTGGTCAACGCGCTGGCGCGGTTGCTGGTGTGGGCGGTAACGCGGGGTGCACCCGCGCAAGCGCACTAATGAGCGGCCTACACCTATTCGTTTCCAGCCGTTAGCTAAAGACCCGGGGGCTGAGCATCTGGTTGAGAGTACGGAACTCGAAGGGCAGGAACAGAACCAGCCAAGGATGGAAGCCATCAGCATGAGATTGGCGGAGAGAATAACAAGTGCAAACTGAGTTCAAATTCCGGGAGGGTTTGCGGGCGCTGACGGACGGCGCCGTCACCGGGCTTGCCGTTCTGGCTACGATTCTCGTGGTGGCACCACTTGTGGCTATCTTCGCCTATTTGATTTTCAAAGGGGCGAGCTCGCTGAACCTGGCCTTCTTTACCCAAGTTCCGAAACCACCGAGCGAGTCGGGCGGCGGCATGGCGAACGCGATTCTTGGTTCGGGTATCGTGTTGGGAATCGGCAGCCTGATCGGCGTGCCCATTGGCATTGGGGGTGGAATTCACCTGGCAGAATTCGGACGCGGAACGAAGTTGGCAAACGCCGTGCGCTTTACCGCCGATGTCCTGAACGGGATTCCCTCGATCGTGATGGGTATTGCCATTTATTCGCTCATCGTCATTCCGCAGCATCATTTTTCGGCATTTGCCGGAGGCGTCGCGTTGGGCATCATGATGATTCCCACGGTCACGCGAACTACCGAGGAGATGCTGCTGATGGTGCCGCATGCGGTGCGTGAAGCGGCGTTGGGATTGGGTGTTCCTAACTGGCGCTCGGTGTTATCAATTACGCTCAAGACGGCATCCCCTGGAGTGATTACCGGGTGTATGTTGGCGTTTTCGCGCGTGGCTGGCGAGACAGCACCGCTCTTGTTTACAGCGCTCGGCAATCAGTTCTGGAGCGCGAGTCTGAAGGAACCGATCGCGGCTTTGCCGTTGCAGATTTATGTGTATGCCATCTCCCCTTATGACGATTGGCACCGCATGGCGTGGGCGGGTGCGCTGGTGTTGATTGTGTTGATCGTGCTGGCGGTCTCGTTGGTGCGATTCGTAACCAGCCGCGGTGTTTTGAAAGGGGCAAGCTAAGTGGGAGTAGGGATCGAGGTCACCAACCTGAACGCGTGGTATGGGACCAATCACACGCTGCAGGACATCAACCTGAACATACCTGCCAATCACGCAACGGCGCTGATCGGACCGTCTGGCTGCGGCAAGAGCACCTTTGTCCGATGCTTGAATCGCATGCACGAGACGAATCCGATAGCCCGCGTGACGGGCACGGTTCGCATTGGCGATCTGGATATTTATGAAGATGCCAAGCCAGTGCAAATCCGGCGGCGCGTGGGGATGGTTTTTCAGCGGCCCAATCCGTTTCCCACTATGTCGATCTATGACAATGTGGCATCCGGGCTCAAATTGAATGGCTACAGCAACCGGCGGTCATTGGACGAAATTGTTGAGAAGTCTCTGAAGAATTCCGCGCTGTGGGAAGAAGTGAAGGACGACTTGAAGAAGAAGTCCGGCGCCAGCCTTTCCGGTGGGCAGCAGCAGCGACTCTGTATCGCGCGCGCCCTGGCAGTGGATCCGGAAGTGCTTTTGATGGATGAACCTGCTTCCGCGCTTGATCCGGTATCGACCTCAAAGATTGAGGATCTGATTTTCCAGTTGAAGTCGCAGTACACGATTGTGATTGTGACGCATAATATGCAGCAGGCCGCGCGCGTGGCGGAGAAGACGGGGTTCTTCCTGAACGGGCGCATGGTTGAGTTTGATTCCACACATAAAATTTTTACGAATCCCAGCGACAAGAGGACTGAAGATTACATCACGGGCAGGTTTGGATGACACGCATACGGTTTCAACAGAGCCTCGATGATTTGAAGGAGAACCTGCTGGTGATGGCCGGACTGGCCGAGCAGGCAATCCAGCGCGCGATTGAGGCTTATCGTGTGCGCGACCTGTCGATCTGCGATTTGGTGACGCGCAGTGAAGTTGCCATCAACCGTATGGAACGCGACATTGACCAAGCGGCGCTCGACCTTCTGGCGATGGAACAGCCGATGGCGATCGATCTGCGCTTCATTTTGAGCGTCATCAAGATCAACGCTGATCTCGAGCGCGTGGGCGACGCCGCAAAGAGCATAAGCGATCGGGTGCGCAGCATGGAACAGATGGCGGTTGCGGACTTGCCCGTCGATATTCCGCGCATGGCGACGCTGGCTGGCGACATGGTGCGCAAGAGCCTGCAGTCGTTCATCGAGGCGGATGCGGAGATGGCGCGCAGCGTGCTCACCATGGACGATGCCGTGGACGCAATGAATCGCGCGGCCTATAAGGCACTCACCAAGGTGATGGAAGAGCAAAGCCACATTGCTCCGCAGGCTCTGAATGCGCTGATGATCAGCCGCAGTCTGGAGCGGGTGGCCGACCACGCGACCAACATCGCAGAGGATGTGATTTTCTGGGTGCAGGGCGCAGATGTGCGTCATCACAAGAGCGTGATGGCCGTCAAACAGGCGCAAGCGCAGCCTCCAGTTGTGGGTTGAAGGCGCGGGCAACTAGCGAATTTCGCAGTCTTGAGCTCCTGTGTGAACCGCGCCTATGTCCCGCCGTGGGATGGACAACCGAAAGTTACTACAACTAAAGGCATATTGGAATTCAGATATAGGGCATATAGCCTACAGCCGGAAGGTCACTCGATTAAGCTACCGTACGTTTCTACGGCCGATGGAGGGAGAAGTGACCAGGTCTGCCCCGGTCGATTGAACCATTAGAAGGCGCCATGACGTTTCGCCTCAAAGCACTGGTGTGCTTAGTTATAGCAAGCGCAGTATTTAGTCTCTATTCGTCAGTCGGACATATCTCCGAGCAATGGCTTCATTTTTTTGTTTATCTGGCAGCCATTCTGCTGAGCTCAGGGATGAAAGTCGCGCTGCCGAAGAGCGAAGGGACGATGTCGGTCAATTTTCCCTTCATTCTGCTGGGAATTCTTCAGCTTTCTCCGCTTCAGGCTGTCGCGCTGGCCACATCGAGTGTGATCGCGCAGTGCCGTATCAAGGTTATTAAACCCTTCACGCTGATTCAAATTCTGTTCAACGTCGCCAACGTCACCACCGCCACCGTGCTTGCATGGCACGCTTACGCGGGATCGCTGAGGCACCTACACCAGGTTGCCCCGGCACTGGCCGCGGCATCCGGCGCCTATTTTCTCGCGAATACCATTCCAATCGCCCTCATTCTTGGCTTTGAGTCCGGCACTCCCATCTTCAAACAGTGGCGACAGGACTTTCTCTGGTACGCACCGTTTTATCTCGTGGGCGCCATGCTGGCGGCGGCGGCGGACTTCATCGGCATCCATTTCGGATGGCTAACCTCGCTGCTGTTGATTCCCATGGTCTACACCGTCTACCGCGCCTACTGCGCGCAGATGGCAATCGTGCGCGACCGCGAGCGCCACATCGTTGAGACTGAGGCTCTGCATTTGCGGACCATCGAAGCGCTGGCCATGGCAGTTGAGGCAAAGGATGAGAACACGCACAGACACCTGATGCGCGTACGGGTCTACGTGACGGAGTTGGGAAAGGCGTTGGGTCTAGATAAATCAATGATGCAGGCCCTAACCAGTGCTGCATTTCTGCACGACATCGGCAAACTGGCGGTGCCCGAACACATTATCAATAAGCCCGGCAAACTGACGCCGGAAGAATTTGAAAAGATGAAAATTCATCCAGTGGTGGGCGCTGACATTCTGGAGCGGATTCATTTTCCTTACCCGGTCGTACCAATCGTCAGGGCGCATCATGAAGCGTGGGATGGAAGCGGGTATCCGGACGGACTTAAAGGCGAAGAGATACCGATCGCTGCTCGCATTCTGACGGCGGTGGACTGTTTCGACGCCCTTGCGTCGGAGCGCCCGTATCGCCGGGCAATGCCGCTGGCCGATGCCATGGTTTTCGTGAAGAAGAGAGCCGGCGTTCAGTTTGACCCTGAAGTCGTTCGACTGCTTGAGGCGCGCTATCTCGAACTTGAGGAGTTGTCACGACAGCAAATCAACCTGATGGAACCGCTTAAGACAGATCTGTTTATTGAGCGCGGCGCCGCCCCGGGTGCTGGGTTCGTCCCGACCCATGCCGTGGCAACCGCCGATAATTCGGACGGAGTTTCTGGAAGCGCGAATCCAGAGACCCTAAAGGCTGAGCGCGTTGCATCGATCCATCAGATCGCCAAGGCGAGCCAGGAAGCGATGGCAATTTTTGAATTGAGCCAAGCGCTGGGAAGCTCCATCGGCGAGGGCGAGATTAGCGCGATGATGTCCGCAAGGCTGCAGCCGTTCATTCCATTTGATTGCTTCGCGGTGTATCTCAAGTCAAAGGAGACCGTGGTTGCGCAGCACATTGACGGTCCGCTGGCCAGGGCATTTACGAGCCGACCGATTCCGCTGGGAAAAGGGTTGTCAGGGTGGGTCGCACATACCGAGCGACCTATCGTGAACGGCAATCCGACCGTAGAACCGAATTTGGTTTCAGGGAGCGGTCTATTCAGCGAGAGCAGCTCAGCACTTTCAATTCCGCTGCTCGATGCAAATGGGGTGGTGTTTGGAGCATTGACCGTCTACTCAGCAAAGCCCGCAGCATATTCAAAAGACCACCTTCGAATCCTGCATGCGATCCAGTCGAAGTTTTCATTGTCTTTGCAGAATGCATTTCGCTTTCGAAAGACGGAGACTGACCCTCAAATTGACTACCTCACGCAACTGCCGAATATGAGGCACTTCTTCCAGAAGGTCGAAGCCGAGATTGAGAGTGCGCGAGACGCGGAAGGGCACTTTGGCATCGTTGTCTGTGATGTGAATACATTCAAAACGATCAACGACCGGCATGGGCAGTTGACGGGTGATGATCTGTTACGTGCAATTGCACGGAAGTTCAGCGAGTGCAGCGGTCCCGGGGCTATAGTAGCGCGCATCGGCGGAGACGAGTTTGGCTTTCTGATTCCGTCGATGGATGTGCTCTCGGCGGAGCGGCGCCTGGAAATGCTTGAAGAAGCGGTGCAGGAAGCTTGTTCGGTGCTGAATATCGAGATGGGCTTGTCGATTAGCAGTGGTATTGCCTTTTATCCGGCGGATGGAGAAACCGCGGAGGAGTTGCTAGGGCGAGCGGACCGTGGGATGTACCTTCAAAAGCGAAATGCGAGCGGAACACATGGCGTTCGAAAAGGAAGTGCTGTTCTTGAAGGTTTGACTACACCATGAGAGCTCTCTTCAAGGCGACGAAGTGGTTCGGCCGAACGCTCGCCATCGTCCTGCTGGTGATCGTCGGTTCGACCGTCCTGGTACGCTTCGCACCCGGTTATCTGAGCGATGCGCGCGAAATGGATTCGCGCTATGGCAACTCTGCACGAGCGGAGCTTTCGGCGGAGTCGGCGCAGAGCAGATCAATTGCTCATATGCTTTCTAAAGAAATTGGAGGATGGGCCCGAGCCGATGCGGGAGTCTCGCGACAATATGGTGTACCGGTTTCGGAGCTGATCGTTCCCCGCCTGGCCGTGTCCGGAGGGCTTCTTCTAAAATCGTTGGTCCTGGCGTGGATACTGGCTGTTTGCGCGTCGCTGATTTCAAGCGCGGGTCGGGTTTCATCGATCGCGTGGCAAATACCTGCGACGCTCCTATTGGCAATTCCCACGGCCGCGATGGCAACTCTCTGCCTGCTTGCAGGTTCCGGAGGGCCGGTGTTGGTGATGGCCCTTCTTCTGGCTGGACGCGACTTCAAATTTCTTCATCGCACGCTACGTAAAGCATGGCTTGATCCGCATCTGCTGCAGGCACGGGCTCAGGGGATTGGACCATGGCGACTGTTGAGGGCTCACATACTGCCGGCGGTGAGGCCACAGCTGCCGCCACTTGCTTCGCTTTCAATTGTCACGGCCCTGAGCGCTCTTGTGCCAGTGGAAGTCATTTTCAATGTTCCTGGAGTCGGCCAATTGGCTTGGACCGCCGCCATGAATCGGGATCTTCCGGTCCTGCTGGCCGTGACAATCCTAATGGCGCTCGCGGTCACCGCAGCCGGTATGACTCCGGACGATCTTGATCAGGCGCCTGAATGGAAGAATGCATGAGGTTGCGCGCCTTTCCAATTTGGCTACTCTCAGCAATCGTGCTGATCGCTGCGATGGTTGTGATTGCACCGGGCGCAAGTTACTCGAGACAGGATCGCGAATCGAACCTGGCAGGTGCATCAAGGCAACACCTTGCCGGAACGGACGCGCTGGGCCGCGACCGGCTGGTGCGCGTTGCAGCCGCTCTCCTGCTTAGCCTTGGAGGGGCGCTCGCTGCCTCTGCTGCAACGACCGCGGCCGCCGCAGGCGTGGGTACTCTTGCGGCCTTTGGTCCAGCATCGGTGGGCTGGATTGCGATGCTGATTTGTGATGTATTTCTTGCGCTGCCATGGCTATTCCTGCTGATGATGGTCCGTTCGGCACTGCCATTAACGGCCTCGCCCGCGCATTCTGCAGCCATCACATTCCTGGTGCTTGCAGTCTTAGGCTGGCCAGCCTGCGCACGTGCGGTGTATCGCGGAGCACGCAATCTCGCTCATGCGGAATGGATGCTACTGGCGCGTGCGGGTGGATTGAGAAGGCGACAGCTTATCCGTCACGTGATTCCCAATCTGATTCCTCTTCTGGTGCCACAGTTTCTTATCTCGGTGCCGGCATTTGTGATTGCTGAAGCCAATCTTGGTGCCCTCGGTTTGGGAGTCGGTGAACCGTTGCCGTCGTGGGGCGGGATGCTTCTTGAGCTAGATAATTCCGCAATGCTGTTTCAAACTCAATGGGTCTATTTTCCTGTTGCTCTGCTGATCGTTGTCCTGCTGCTCTTGGAAGCGATCGGGGTGGAGGTGTAAGTGGTGTTCGTCACTTTGTATGTTCAGCGGTCACTTCGCTTCGCAACAGTAATGACTACGATCGCGATTCTTGCGGGAACCCTTAGGCGAGATTGCGCCGCGCAGGCAGCGCCCAGGCTGCCGGGAGAACTTGCGTGGACGATTGGCTACGACCCAAAGACATTCGATCCAGCTAAGGTCGACGACCAAGAATCCGAATTAGTCCGATATCTGACTGCCGGTGTTTTGCTGCGATTTAATCGCTATACGCAGCAGGTTGAGCCGCGACTTGCGCAGAGTTGGACTGTTTCGCCCGATGGAAGGACAGTGACGTTCAAACTGCAAGACGGGCTCAAGTTCTCTGATGGTGCGAGCCTGACCTCGCAGGATGCAGCGTGGTCGATACGGCGAGTGTTGTTGCCGGCAACTGCGGCGCCTGTGGCAGACGAGTTTTTATCATCGACCGGCGTGACGGTAGATGCGCCCGATCTTAGAACGGTAGTGGTCCATCTTCCCAAACGGGTGATCGGCATCGGCAAAGTGTTTGACGAAATTGCGATCGAACCCGCAGGACGTCCCAGCGAAGGTCGTGTGACAGCAGGGCCGTTTTTCGTCAGCGACTATCGCCGCTCGCAATATGTTCGCCTGGCGCGTAATACACATTATCAGGCTGGGGCAGGCTACCCTGCTGGCCTTCCGTACGCGCCAGGGGTGCGTCTGGACATTCTGGAGAGTCCCGAACAGGAAATCCGCTTGTTCGAGCGCGGCGGATACGACCTGATCGATAATTTGCAGCCTGACTATTTTGAAATGCTGAAGAAGCGGGCTCCTTCGTCGGTGCGAGATCTCGGCCCATCGCTGAATACGGAGCAGATGTGGTTTAACCAAGCGGCGGTGGCGCATCTTCCCGACTGGGAAAAATCATGGTTTCAAAACCGTGCGTTTCGAGTGGCAGTGTCCCAGGCGATCCATCGCGCCGATCTCGCACGAATTGCCTATCTTGGACACGCCACACCGGCTTATACATTCATTTCGCCGGCCAACACTAGTTGGTACAACCACAACATCGCGGCCCCGCATACAGATGTGACGGCCGCCAGGAATGCACTCGCGGGGGCAGGTTTTCGTCTCAATGCAGGAATTCTGCAAGACTCGGCGGGACACCCTGTGAAGTTTTCCATCCTCACCAATGCGGGCAATGCCCCGCGACTCAAGATGGCGACACTGATTCAGCAAGACCTCGCCGCCGTGGGAATGCAGGTGAATGTTGTCGCTCTCGACTTTCCTGCGCTCATTGAGCGACTTATGCACACGCAAGACTATGAAGCGTGCCTATTGGGATTGGAGAATGTTGATCCTGATCCCAACGCGATGATGAACATCTGGCTGAGCGCGTCGCCCAATCATCAGTGGAACCCGTCGGAGAAAACGCCAGCCACGGCTTGGGAAGCAGAGATTGATGGTGCGATGAACCAGCAGGCAGGAAGTTCGAAGGACGCGGAGCGGAAGAAATCAGTTGATCGCGTTCAGCAAATCGTTGCCGACCAACAGCCGTTCATTTACCTGGTCTATCCCAATGTGCTGCTAGCAGCTTCTCCGCGGCTCAAGGGAGTGCAGCCCGCAGTTCTGGGGCCGTCGCTGGAGTGGAATGTGGAAAACCTCCGACTGGAGGGCTCGCGATGAACTCCGAGCTGCTTCTGCGCGTGAACCTGTCAGCCGGATACGCAGGTAAGTCCGCTCTGACAGACATTAGTTTCGAACTCAGACGCGGAGAAGTGCTGGGGCTCGTCGGAACCAGCGGAGCGGGCAAGAGCACGCTTGTTCTTTCGCTGCTCGGTCTGCTGCCCTGGAGAGCGGGACGCGTCACAGGCGAGGTCATGCTGAACGGCGAAAACCTTCTCACTTTGTCGGAACGCAAGCTTCGTTTGATCCGGGGAAGGCAAGTAGCACTGATTCCGCAAAGTCCGATGTCGGCGCTCAACCCTGCGATCAGTCTGCAAGCTCACTTTACCGAGGCTTGGAACGCTCATGAACAAAGCGGGCGCGTAGCCTTGGATGGCCGCCTCCATGAACTGCTGACCGAGGTACAGTTACCAGATGGCGTGGAGTTTTTGCGGAGACGTCCTTCGCAGGTAAGCGTGGGCCAGGCCCAGCGTGTGCTTATTGCACTCGCTCTTCTGCATAGACCGGCACTTATTATTGCGGATGAACCAACCAGCGCTCTGGATCCGGTTACCCAGGCCCAGATCGTCGAATTGCTCCGGAAGCTTAATCAGAAACATGGCGCCACGCTGCTGTATGTCTCGCATGATTTGGTGTCGGTGCTACAGCTATGTGACCGGATCGCCGTATTGAATGCAGGAATGATCGTGGAGAATCTGGCGGTCGAGGATCTAGTGAAGGCACAACATCCTGCAACCATTGGGCTTCTGAGATCGCTTCCGGTCCCGCCGGAGGTGCTGTTAAGGTTTCGTGATCAGGCCGGGATCGCGACCAGTTGACGGTCATGAGGCCTCTGTACCGTTACCAAGGTAGGGTACCTAAGCCTCATAAAGGTTACAACTTGAGGTTGATTGATACCTGGAAGTAGGTGACCGATGATTGCTTAGGTAATCAACCTACTTCTGGTAGCTACCCTCCTCAAGAGGGTGAAGCGGTGCCCAATTCCGCAAGCGCTTCACAAAGAAGCAGTGATCGTGGAGGTCCCTTGTTTCACTCGCGCCTTGGTCTTTCTCTTCTAATCGGTCTGTCTCTCGCATCCACAGGAACAGTCTGTGCGGCGAATTCTTCGTCGGATAGCAAAATTTCACCGGACGCGGCGGCTGCTCCGTCGACTTCCACTTTGCCAGTGATCATCCAGTACAAGACCGCGCCTTCGGATGTTGAAGTCGCGCTAGTTTCCCTGCTCGGTGGGGTCGAGAAGAAGGCTTTGAAAACCATTGGTGCGCTTGTGGTGAAGATCCCGCAAGGCCACCTCAAGCAGATCGCGTCGGACCCCAATGTTACCTACATCTCGCTGGACCGCCCGCTTGCGGCGCGGGAGGCAGTAACGATCACCGCCGCTGAATACACGAGCGAGCCGATCAACGCTCCCGCCGTGTGGCAAAAGGGATATGTTGGCACCAGCATCGGCGTAGCTGTGGTGGACAGTGGTGTAATGCCGGTCCCCGACCTGGACATCAAAACAGTGTCTCTCCAACTGAACCAGCCGCTCGTGTCGCAAGTTTTGTCGATAGGGAACGTGGTCGTTCCTGGAAGTTTTGGAAGGATTGTCTATAACGAGAATTTTGTTCCAGGGCAAGTTGATGCAGTGGATCACTTTGGCCATGGAACACATGTCGCCGGATTGATTGCAGGTAACGGTGCGGAATCCACTGGTTCTCAGTACTTCAGGACGTTTTACGGATCGGCTCCGAACGCCAATATCATCAACCTTCGCGTTCTTGATCAAAATGGGTCGGGTTCAGATTCATCGGTGATCGCCGCGATCGAGAGGGCGATTGCACTAAAAGATACGTACAACATCCGGGTCATCAACCTATCGCTCGGCCGTCCGATCTACGAGGGCTATACGCTCGATCCACTCTGCCAGGCGGTCGAGAAGGCCTGGAAGGCGGGCATCGTAGTGGTCGTGGCTGCGGGTAACGACGGACGGAATCTGAATCTGAACCCCGAGGGCTACGGCACAATTGACTCGCCGGGCAACGATCCCTATGTGCTAACGGTTGGCGCCATGCGCACGATGGAGACGGCCACCGTAAAGGACGATCTAATCGCGAGTTACAGCTCCAAGGGGCCTTCCTTTGTCGACCACGTCGTTAAGCCGGACATTGTCGCGCCCGGAAATCTGGTCACAAGCCTGCGGTACCCGTATGATCCGCTTGCGGTGGACAACCCCACCTTCGTCACCTTGGACTCGTTCTATGAGATCCACGGCGAACCGATTTCATCGGAGAATTACTTTCCGCTCAGTGGAACTAGCATGGCAACCGGAGTCACCAGCGGAGCGGTTGCTGACCTATTGCAGGCTGTACCCCAGCTGACTCCTGATGCGGTAAAAGCTCTCATCATGGCGAATGGCGACCGTAGCTACTTCCCGAAGACCAGCAGCGTTTTCGATGAAGGCGTAACTTACAACGCGAACTACGACGTGTTCACGATCGGCGCAGGCTATCTGGATATTTCCAAGACTCTCTCGGCTGCATTAGTGAAGAACGGGTCAGTGCCGGCGGGAACCGCGATGTCGCCCATTGCTACGTATGACCCGACGACCGGTGATACAACAGCCTTAACGGACCAGACGGCTCTCTGGGGTAAGTCCGGACCGTGGTCGGCATCGAGCGTGTACGGCAACAATGCATTCATTAGTTCCGACAATGGTTCGACTGCATTGTGGGGTAAGACGGCCCTATGGGGTAAGGATGACGCCGACGGTTATACCGCTCTTTGGGGCAAGACGGCACTTTGGGGCAAGAGCACGCCAGAAGCTGAAACTGCTCTCTGGGGAAAATCAGGGACAACGTCAGCATCAGTTCCGATGGAGCATTGATTTTGAGCTGGTGTGTGACTCTTAACGCAGATCAGGGATAACGGCCATTCAGTGGCCCCGGGAGAAATTGCTCCCGGGGTCTGCTGCGTTCACGCATTGATACTGCAGTGTTAGCTGGCATTACCGAATTTCTTAGACTGGCCCAGGATGAGTGTGCACGGAGCTCGTGGTCCAGAGAATTGACGTTGATCCGGGATTCTTAGGAACGCCCGCGATTTGAATAGGGCCGCGGGTTTGACCAGTCGAGTCAACTTCTGAAATCCCCGCCATGACTGCGAGGATGCTTGGATTCCCGCGCACAGCATCTCGTGCTTGCAACGATGCATGGGGTGAATAGGAAGGGCAATTTGGTTGTACTGAGGGGACCGAGCCGAGAGCGAGCACGCAATATTCAGGCAAACGAAAACGCGAGGTCACGTAGCCGAAAAGAAAAAAGACAGGCGAGGCCTTCCCGTGGAGCTTGCAGACCTCGCCTGAGGAACAAACTTGTTGGCCGGCGATCCATTTCCGGATTGAAGAACTACTTCCTACCCGCTCGCCGGAGCACTGAATCCAAGGCCGGATCAGTGAATTTTTATGTCGCCCGAGCCGGTTTGAACTCGCACTGTGGGGCCGCCGCCGTTCACCTTGCCGGTGATATGGTGGCGATCGAAAGATCCTTGCACCTGCATCTCGTGATCGCTGTGCACCGACCCCGATCCGGTAGACGCATCGAGTGTGAAGCCGGTGCTGCCAGGCCAGTATTCGATATTCCCTGAACCGGTTTCGAGCTTCCAGTCTCCACCAACGGATCCGGCCACCTTGATGTCGCCCGACCCTGTTCCAGCGCGAAGGCTGCCATGGAGCTCGCGGAGTTCGATATTGCCTGAGCCGGTCTGAGCCTTCACATCGCCCTCGCCGCTCTGCTCCGCATAAATGTCGCCGGACCCGGTGTTGACGCTAAAGCTGCCATGAAGACCGGTGGCGTGAATGTTGCCTGACCCGCTGGAAAGCTTGGCGTTCTCACCAATGCCATCGTCGGTCACATTGCCTGATCCGGAACTGGCCTCGAGGAACGCATCTGCAGGCGCTTGAATTTCGTAGTCAATGCTGATGTTGTGGAGATTTTCGTGGTGAGCCCCAATGCGGATGATGTTGCCGGTCTGCTCAATGGGAGGATTGGCCGCAATTTCGCGGACCCGATCGTCGCTGCCACCCCAGTTTGATTTGACCTTGCCGAAGATGTGGATCTGCGTTCCAGAACCGCGAGTCAGGTGGACATTGCCACTTCCGGTCGAAACAGAGAGTTCCACACGGCCGTTGACCGAGAGGTTGCGCTCAAAAGTGGCCTCTGAAGCGAGCGCAGGAAGCGCCGCAAGTGCCAAAACCGCTGCTGCTGCCAGTACAAGTTTCATCGTGTTCCTCGATTCGAAAGACAGTGACCAGTAGCCAGTTATCGTTGATACATCGTGAACCGGATTGAGTGCCCAACCACGACTCGATCTTTTATGCCCCCGGTCTGTTGTGACAGTAGGAGCATGAGAATATAACCATTCCGTTAGTCGGAATGCACCCCAACAGCCAAACTCGAACGCGGCGTAAGATGAATTGAATCATAATTTTGTATTCAAATCATACTCGCCCGTAATGTGGGCTGTGTTCACATCCGGACACCGGTGTGCGGCTGTGGACAGAAGTGCGCGTTCTGGCTGGGATTCCTAGCCGGCACCCCGTCGACCCGCGCAACTGTTCTACTGCTGCAATACAACCTGTTGACCCTCATTGAGGCCGCTCAGGATTTCAGTGACAGAACCGTTGGAAAGCCCAACTTTGACGCTGACCTTGCGCTTGCCTTCCTTCTGGTTCTTGTCAGGAATCTCTACGGAGGCGTTCTTCTGGTTGTCGTAGACGACCGCGTTTTCGGGGACGGTCAGCACTCTTTTATGCTCATCGAGAAGAATCTCGGCATTGGCCGTCATGTTTGCTTTCAACTCACCGCCCGGATTATCGATCGAGACGCGCACTTCGAAGGTAGTCACATTGTCCTTTTCCACTCCGAGAGGGGCGATTTTGGTGACTTTACCATTGAAAAGGCGATCCCTGAAGCTCTCGACTTTGATGCGCGCAGGCTGATTCATGTAAACGTGGGCGATGTCGGCTTCATCCACTTTCCCCTGTACGTAGACCTGCGTCGTATCACCTTCAGTCATGACCAGGGTGGCGGTTGAGCCGAGCACCAGGATGGAACTGACCGCGGCGCCCACTTCAACGTCGCGCGACAGGATCACGCCGTCCATGGGGGCAACGATGGTTGTGTAGCTGAGCTGCTCTTCAAGCTGTTTGAGACTGGCTTGGCTCTGCATGACCTGGGCACGAGCCTGTTTCAGCTTGGCCACGTCGACGCCAATCTGAGCTTTGGCCGAGTCGCGCCGAGTGAGGGCCGCGAGATAGTCCTTGTCGGCGTCGTCGAGGGTCTGCTTGCTGACGATGCCGTCTTTCTGCATCTGCAGGTTGCGATCGAGAGTGGTCTTGTACATAGGAAGGTCGGGCGCAGCGGCGTTGACCTTGTCCTGCTCGATGTTGGCTTCGTAAGTGCCTACGTTGGCTTCGGCAGCACCGAGTTGCGCGCGTTGAGCTTCAACCTGAGCGACGATCTCCTGCTGATCGAGCTGTGCCAGTTGCTGCCCTTTGTGGACGTGGTTGTTGATGTCGACAAACAGCTTCTCCACGATGCCCGAGGCTTTCGACTTGACCTCAACCTTGGTGATTGGCTGAATCTTGCCTGTAGCCACTACCGAGCGAGCGACGTCACCGCGCGTGACTTTTGCCAATTTATTGGGATCGATCGAGGTACCGGATGCCAGACGCGCCACCGCTACACCCGCCGTACCAAGGACAATGATCCCCGCCACGCCTACCCATATCCAGAACCGTTTGCTCTTACGTGACGCAGCCACAACACCCTCCGTCGCTTGCAGGGAAACCAAGGGTCTCAACTGATTGAGCCCAACTGTCTGACGGTGACAACGCTCCGCTGTCAACCACTGTCCCTTGATACGCAACCTTTTCCCGATTGGTTCCAAGGATCGAGACCGCCAATGTGAATTTGAGGAGCGATGAGGTTTCAGGACGGCTGTTTGAGTTGCCTGTCCGCTGAGCGCGAAGCGCATGCCAGCACGTGCCAAATGCTATGCTCACAGGCGAGATGCATGGTTTGTTGCTGCTGCAATGTGTCGCTGTGGCCATGCTGATTCTGGCCAATGGATTCTTCGTGGCCGCTGAATTTGCGCTGGTCTCGATCCGCGACACACGAATTGAACAAATGCTGGCCGCGCATGTTCCAGGGGCGCGAGCGGTGCGACGTCTGCAGCGCGATTTGGATGACTTCTTACCGGCCGTTCAATTGGGTGTAACGCTCTGCTCTCTGGCGCTAGGCTGGATCGGCGAACCGTTGGCTGCGGAGATTTTCCTGGGCTGGATGCGGCTGTTGCCGCACACCCCGGTGCATGCGATGGCTTACGCCCATATTGCAGCCGTAATTGCTGTCACCCTCGGATTCTGCTTTATCACCTATTTACATGTGGTCATGGGGGAGCTGGTTCCCAAGTCGCTGGCTTTGCGCCGGGCCGAAGCGCTGGCGGTGGTTGTGGCGCCCCCCATGCTGCTGTTCATGGCGTTGGCGCGGCCAGCGGTCAGGCTGTTAAGCGGTTCAGCCGCTGCAGTGCTGCGCGGGTTTGATGTTCCGATGACGGAAAGGGCGTCAGTACATTCGCCACAGGAGCTGAAGTTGATCGCTACTGCTGCGCGGCGCATGGGCTTGCTCCCGAAGTTCCAAGAGACGCTGGTGCATCGCGCCCTCGAACTGGATGACGTTCCGGTTCGCGAGATTATGACGCCGCGGCAAAAGATACTTTCGTTGCCTTCGAATATGTTGATTGAGGAAGCCAGTGCGCGGGTAATCGACCTGCTGCATTCGCGCGTGCCAGTGTATGACGAGACGCGCGGGCCCGAGCACATCGTCGGGGTCGTGTATTCGAAAGACCTGGCGCGGCTGATGTTCTTCAGACCCGCCGGGCCGCGCACGGCTGCACAAGCACAGCGCCCTGTGAGCGCAGGCCCACGCAGCGTCACTCCGGGATCCCCAGCCACCGTGAGTTCAGCGACGGCGAGGTACGCGGCTACTCCGTTTGGAGAACTTCGTCTCAGCCAGGTGATGCACGATGTGTTGGTGGTACCGGAAACGAAGAGCGCGCTGGACCTGATCCGCGATTTCCAGCAGAGAAGGCGGCAGATGGCCATCGTTGTGGACGAATACGGCTCGACTGTGGGCCTGGTGACTGCGGAAGATGCGATCGAGCAACTGACGGGTGAGTTGGAAGACGAGTTTGACGATCCGGCGCGTCCCTTGATTACCTCGCCCACCGGAGTGTTGCTGCTGGATGGCGGCGTGAATCTGCGCGATCTGGAAACCCAGATGCAATGGCGATTGCCGCGCGATGGCGGCGTGGAGACGCTGGCGGGATTCATGTTGTCCCAGTTGGGGCACATTCCCCGGGCGGGGGAAACCGTGATCCATGATGCGCGGCGATTTACCGTGGTCGAGATGGACGGACGGCGCATCAGCCGAGTGCGCGTTGAGCCGACTGAGAATAAGGGGCTAGCCGCCAGCTAAGCTTTTCGGGATCTAGCCCGTCGGAAAATTCAATTTTGTAGCGGGGTGACATTTTTATAGCAAATGAGGGCATCATACGCATCTGCCCAGTAGAGGAGGTTGACTTCAAGAGGAGAACGCTTTTCTTGAGGGATGGCGTGCAGCAGCGGGCGAAGTGGGCGAAGATCGAACACGGTTGCGGGATACTTCGCTTGTTGGGCAAGGTAGTCGAAAGCCAGCTCATCTCCTCGTTCGTCGGCACTGAATGTTTCCCCCATCAGAGTGGCTTGGCCTCCCGCTCCGAAAGCGCCTACATTAAACGTCTTCTGGTTTTGGGATAGGCCGAACTCAACAATGAAATTGCCCAGAGTCGAAACGCCGCGCGCGTCGTATCCGCGATGAAGATGGTTTCTTCCAAACCGCAGAAACAGTTTGGAGTTGGGTTTTTGCATACGAAGGTGCACAAGGAACTGCGTTTTCATCAGAATCTCCCGCTCGTTTTGCGCGCTCATCTTTGATTCGGGATTGGATCGATTCAGGTCGATCTCGAGGGTCGCGGCCAGATTTTGCTGGAGAGAAATGTCATTCACGATTTCATCCTGACTTATTTTGCCTTTGTGCAGCAAAAGCAACAGCCGCGCTGCCACGTCTCGCCGATAGCCGTCCTTCGTGATGTCTTTCATCTGGGCCACGGATGTATTTGAGGGGTTTAGCCTGGCGAGTTCCTCGATCAGGAATTCGGGATGAATTTCCTCCATATCGCATCCCCACAGGACCGCAGTTTTAGGTGAAGCAAAGCGATGAACGTCGACTGCCTGCTTACGAGTCCACAGGCCTTGTATATCAGCGGCTGTTCCAGGCGGCCCAGTTTCCAGCTGATGGGCAGTCCACGGGCTGATCTCTGCGGCAATGTGTAGATAGTCGCGCTTCCACATTTCCGGCCATATCTCGTGAATGAACTGGGGAATCTCATTATCACCATGAAGTTCGCCCAAGAGAAAGTAGTCTGCGCTTTTAGCTTCAAACAGAAGAAAGTCGCGGCCGTTTCGGGTCAAGTCATACGCATGGCTCATTACCGCGGCACGAATGGTGTCATCCGGTTTTGCTGCTTGTCCTCTGCTTGCTAAGGCGAAAAGCGCAAGAGCACTCACGCCGAAGACGATTCGGCACAATGGTCGTCGCATGGGTTTCTATACGACCGCGGTCTGAGTTTGTTCCGCGAAAGCAGACTCTTGCCGATCCTGCCGCTGAAGTCAGGCTGTCAGTTCCGCGCAGATGCGGGAAATGGCTTCATCGGCGGCCTGTCTGCACAGCGATGAGAGGTCCATGGAAATAGACTGATGGGGATCGATAGTTACGGCGTAAAGGGTGACGTCGCGGGTGCCGCCCTGAATGTAGAAAGCGTCGAGTAAATCCTTCACGCCGATGTCGTGGGCTGTAAGGGTGGGCGGATAGTCGCGCGAAAAACGCGGTGTAGTGCGCGTGACAGTGCCGAGGGGGTTTCCGTCGGCTGCGGCGTCAATAAGTAAGACGCGGTCGGCTGATGCAAGTGGGCCGAGCAGAACGAAACCGCCAGTGCCGCCGTCCAGGCATTCGATGTGGGAGGAGGTTGGACCGTGCTGCGCCAGGCGCTTTTCAACGGCGCGCACCACATGAACACCCACGCCTTCGTCGCCCATGATGGTGTTGCCGAGGCCCAATACCAGCGTTTTCTGTCCGCTATTTTTCACTCTTCTCCCGCTCAAACTTCCAACCTCCGACGATCGAAGAGATGGTGCCTCGGCCCTCGATGTAGTCGTGATAGA
>CZKL01000163.1_pt1 | contig 24953 bp, 16 predicted proteins | sample 1122441 | NCBI WGS metagenome assembly CZKL01 (sample SAMEA3539301, study PRJEB10725) | soil metagenome | biome: tundra; feature: field; material: soil | place: USA | collected 2010-05 | depth 0.15 m
TGCGCGCCCCAATTCGAAGACCAACCCGCAAACCGCTGGAGCGGTCTTGGCAAAAACGCTATGACCGACAGACTGCTAGTCCGCTCCAGGGCCGTTGCCGGCGCTCCGGTTTCCGTCGATATCGTCGCCGTCCGCAGTATTCAGCCGTAGAAGCAACTCTACCTGCTCCAGGAGGTCATCTGCCGCCGCACATCACGGCGAGCGGATGGTCAGGATGTCCAGCGCACCTTTAGGATCGGCGGAGCCTCAGGTGTGCCCTTTACGATCCCCGGCGTACTCTGCGGACGAAGCGATGTGGGATAAATTACGGTGCGGATTGACGAGCAGCCACGCGGTCCCACCGCAAACCGAGAGGAGCGCGGCAAAAAGGAAGGAAGCCTCCCATCCAAAGTGCGACGCGATCAGAGGTGTAAGAGAAGCGGTGCAGGCCCCGCCGATCTGGCCGCCCATGTTCATCATTCCTGAAGCGACACCAGCGAACTCACCCGCAAAATCAGCAGTGAAAACCCAGAAGCAACTCTGCGCAATATACAAAAGACCCACGCCGCAAGAGAGTATCAAAGCTGCCGCGCTGGCTTGAGCCGTTCTTGCTCCCATCGTCAGCAAGGTGCCAGTTCCTATCATGCAAATTGCCGGAAGGATGCAGCGTCCAAATCGTGGATTGAAACGCCGTGCTAGCCAGTCACTCAGCACGCCTCCAAGCAGGCATCCAGTCGTCATTCCGACAAAAGGGAGCATGGAGTAAAGTGCACTGCTCTTGAGGTTCAGGCCTCTGGCCTCGGCAAGATAGATATAAAACCATCCGAAGAAGACCCAGGCAACGTACCCGAAGGCGAAGTCGCTTGCGGTAACGGCGAGCATGTCCCTATTAAGGCAGAGCTTCGCCCATGGCACGGGATGCTTTGGTTGCGCAGACTTTTCCCGATCTTTCGCGGTGTTGCGCCCATCAAGGATTCGAGAGAGTTCTAGGGCTCGAACGAGTGGATGTTTTTCAGGAGCGTCGCGTGCCAATAGATACCACACCATGCCTACAGCCGCGCCAATCAAAGCGCTCGCCCAGAAAGATGCGCGCCATCCATAATGAACGATGATCGCAGTTACAAGTGGAGGTGTAATGCCTGACCCCACACCAACACCGCCGAAGATAATGCCGTTGGCTTTTCCCCGTTCCTCCCTCGGAAACCATCGCTCGACGAATTGACTGGATGCTGGATACATCGTGGCCTCACCTGCTCCAAGCGAAAAGCGGACTGACATCAGGATCAGCAAAGAGCTGCTCATAGCTGGTGGCACGAGGGCAGTCAGAACCGAGAACACTCCCCACCACAGAACCGCAAACGTCAAAACCAAACGCGACCCGAAGCGATGAGTAAGAAGTCCGGCTGGTACCTGAAACGCTGCGTAGCCGATGAGGAATGCACTGATAATCCAACCCAGGTGTTGGTTATCGATAGCGAAATCCTTCGCAATCTGCATACCTGCGATGGAAAGGTTCGTCCGATCCAGATAGGCAACTGCGCTCAGAATGAATAGCCACCAAACAAGTAGATAACGAACCTGAAAGGCCCTATTTGTCGGCCGGAAGGTCGCCCTCATGCCGACACCTTGCAGGCGACCGCGCTGCACCATTTGACGCCGATCGATTTAACTATTGCAGCGCAAATGTGCAGAGCCAGTGGGTCGTCCGGTCGTAAGTGCACAGAGAAGAGATGAATGAGATGTCTGTCCTTCATCAGAGGTTAGTCGTCATGGTAAATGAGGGTTACGGCAACCCATTCAGAGCGGCAGGTGAGGGAAGCTGCCGAAGAGGTCACTGTGCTCGTCGAAAAATCGCGGCAATAAGAGCGCCACTTGCAAAGATATATCGTGAAATATATTGACAATAGACTTAGCAAGATATATCTTGAGATATAATTAGAGATTGGAGAATCGAAAATGAAACATCATTATTGCGAAATGCACCAGAGACACGAATTCCGCTTCGCCGGGCGCGGGCGCTCGGATGTGGAGCAAGGGAGCCGGTACGAGGGCGGGTTCGGAGACCGTGGCCTTCGGTTCGGCGGTCAGTCGCGCGAGGCATTCGGCGGCGGACGCGAACGGCTTTTCGACGCCGGCGATATTAAACTCGTGATCCTGAAGCTGCTGTCAGAAAAGCCGAGCTATGGATACCAGCTCATCAAGACAATGGAGGAGCATCTGGCCGGCGGTTACACCCCAAGTGCAGGAGTCATCTATCCGACCCTTACGTTGCTTGAGGAAGAGGGACTCGCGCAGAGTTCCACGTCGGAAACGAACAAGAGGGTCTTTTCAGTAACTGAGGAGGGAATGGCCTTCCTCGCTCAAAACAAGGAGCGCTTAGCCTTCGTATTTGACCGACTGAAGGAAGCGGGTGAAGGATTTCGCAGGCGTCGCACTCCCGAAATCATGAAGGCGTTTCACAACCTGCGTGGGGCGGTTGGGGCGCGGGTCTCACGGGAAACTGTGACTGCGGAACAGATACGCAAGATTGCGGAAGCAATCAACGCCGCGGCCGCCGCCATCGACGGACTGTGATGCTAAAGCGCTGGCGAGTTCAAAGCCAGGGTATCTGGCAGCGGCTAAAAAGTTCGGTAGCTCGTTCGGGGTCAGAATGTCACAGCACTGATATTCTTCATCTCGGTTTGAGATTCAAACACCCTAAAATCTCAAATCGAGACACGGTGCGGCGCGTGGGCAGTTTTTGTCGGGGTGTAGACTCGCGGTTTATCGCGATCGGATTCTCTAGGAATGATGCCGCCGACATACGTAGGGTGAAGGGCGCAAGTTCCGAACCTCGCGGGTGAAAGCGGAAGACTGAACGTCGCGAATCTTCTTGCGAGCTATGGATCGCTATGGCTAGACTGCAACGCATGGCGCTCTCGATTCCTCGAATTTTCAAACTTGCCGTCGCCTTGATGCTTCCACTCGCAGCCGTTTCCAGTCCAGCACAGGATTGGGCGAAGGCTCGGCTTGAAGCATCCCCTCGTCATCACGAGTATGTTGCTCTCAAGCATGACAACCGCACAATTCAGGCTTTTGTTGTCTATCCCGAGGTCAAGAACAAAGCCACCGTGGTCATTCTCATCCACGAGATCTTCGGGCTGAGCGACTGGGCCAAAGAGATGGCAGATGAATTGGCGGGACAAGGGTTCATTGTGATCGCGCCTGACTTGGTCTCCGGTCTCGGCCCCAAGGGCGGGGGTTCTAGTGAGTTTCCCAGCCAGGATGCGACGATCAAGGCAGTCTCTGGACTCGATCCCGATGTTGTCAATGCCGATCTGGACGCAGCTGCCGAATATGGAAAGCACCTTCCGGCATCCAACGGAAAGATCGCAACGGTCGGGTTCTGCTGGGGCGGGGGAAAGTCATTCGCGTTTGCCACGCACCGCAAAGATCTTTCGGCCGCTTTCGTCTTTTATGGGCAGGGACCCTCTGATGTCACACCAATTGTGGCTCCAGTCTACGGTTTCTATGCAGGGAACGATGCACGAATCGGTGCCACGATCCCAGATACAACGAAGGCTATGAAAGCCGCCGGCAAGATTTATGAGCCAGTTACCTATGATGGCGCCGGTCATGGGTTCATGCGTGCAGGGGAAGATCCCACCAATACTGTGCCTGGTAACAAGACCGCCCGCGAGCAAGGATTCACTCGACTCGTCAAGCTACTGAACGATTTGAAAGGCGAGCCGACAGCAGCGAATGAGACCCGGGACCCAGTGTTAGCCAAGCGATCTGCGCCGGTGAGCGTCCTCTGCCATGAATCAACGGACGAGACGATGAGGGCTGAAATGAGATAGTAGCCTGCGGTTGTCTAACTAGCTTCGATTCTGAGTAACTATAATTCCGGCACAAAGGTACTGACGATTCAGGTAGTCGTGGTTGGAATACATTGACACTCTAAGCCATTGCCCGGTAGCCTCAAAATCTCTGGAGTTAATAGTCCAGGGATCCCCCGCCTCGAACTTCGATCTCGATAACAAACGAGTGGTTGGCTATTCTCATTCCCGGCTTGTGTGGAGACTCTCCTGTCCGCACAGGCAATGTAGTACATGCGCCTGGATGATTCTGGCTGGTCCCACCAACCAGGCAGGGTCACTCTCTCACCTCTTTACGCGCATTCGCGAGGTCGTCTCTCGCAGTGTGTGTCTGAGTGAGCAACATTCATTTCCCGATCCACTTCCTTCCGAGTTGCCAGCCCTACGCGCCGAGGTAAGTTGCGCCGGGCCAAAGTAGAAGTTGAGGACATCAATCATGAAGCGCTTCCCGCTATTTCTGTTTCTTCTTTTTTCGTTGACCACAGCCGCGTTCGCGACCGTCACGGTGAGCAGTCCGGTGGCTGGTTCTACCGTTACCTCGCCCGTGCAATATAGGGCCACCGCGACGGCACCCACCTGCTCCAAAGGCATTGGTGCGATGGGGGTCTACGTTAACAACAAGCTGATCTATACCGTCCGTTCAACCAGCTTGAACACTCAAATCAAACTAGCAACGGGAGCGCAGCACACGGTCGTAGAGGAGTGGGATAAATGCGGGAAGGCATCCTATACTACGATCAATTTGACAGTCGTGACGTCGGTAAATACCACAGTTGCAATTACTGCCAAGCCCACGTCGATTACCGCGGGTTCTTCTTCAAACCTGTTTGTGGCCGCGACTAACGCCAGCAAGGTAACGATATCCGGTAGCGACAACAGCTCCTACACCCTCGGTGCAGCGGGCGGAACCCAGGTTGTAAGTCCGACGGCGACCACGACATATACTGCGACTGCAACTGGAACGAGCGGTGCGACAGTTTCGGCGAAAGCGACAGTCACTGTAACGGCGAGTCCAGCGCCGACTGTCAAAATTGTTGCGAATCCAGCCTCCATCACCCCTGGAAATTCTTCCACGTTGACGATAAGCGCGACGAACGCGACAGGAGTCACAGTCAGCGGTAGCGACGGCAGTTCGAACACTCTCGGTGCTACGGGCGGGACCATTACTGTGACCCCGGCCGCAACCACAACATACACTGCAACCGCGACAGGGGCTGGTAGCACAACGGCGATTGCAAGCGCCACTGTGACTGTAGGCGCGAAGACACTCACTTCGATCTCAATATCGCCGAATGCAGCCAGCTTTGCGATGGGGGCCACGCAACAGTTCTCGGCGACGGGTACGTACAGTGACAAGTCAACGGGCGACATAACGCAAACGGCGGTCTGGAGCATCGCTAATTCCGCTGTAGCGACAATCGACACAACTGGGCTGGCTACCGCGGATGCTGCGGGGGCGACCACTGTAATGGCTTCACTGGGTGGAGTGATGGGAAAGGCGCCCTTTTCGATGACCGTCACGCCGGGCACAGAGGTTAACGTTCCAACCTGGCATTTTGACACTTATCGGAGCGGGCTGAATGCCAACGAGGCCTCCCTGTCTTCTGCGACTGTAAATTCTCAGACATTTGGAAAGCTTTTTACTTACCTCGTTGACGGTTATGCGTATGCGCAGCCGTTGCTGGTCTCGAACGTGACGATCAAGGGAAGCACTCACAACGTTCTCTACGTGGCGACACAATATGACAGCGTGTACGCCTTCGATGCAGATAACTACGGGACGGGCGCGCCGTTGTGGAAGGTATCGCTGCTGAAGTCAGGTGAAACTCCGAGCACAGGTGGTCCTATCCTTCCATATGAGGGGGTCACCTCGACACCGGCAATCGATCTTAGTTCAAACACCATGTATGTGGTGTCGAAGCAACACTTGACCAACGGCAGCAGCTCTTTCAGGCTGAGTGCCTTGGATATTACCAGCGGGGCGCAGAAGTTTGGTGGACCCGTGACGATTACGGCGTCGGTTCCAGCCACAAATTCGGCATCAGTGAACGGCGTGCAGACATTGACCACTTCGTGCACTCAGCGCTCGGCATTGTTGGTGGCCTATGGCAACGTGTATTTCGGTTTCGGAAGCTGCCACACTGGATGGTTGTTGGGTTATAACGCACAGACACTCAAACAAACAGGAGTCTTCAATGCCAGCACAAAATTGAATGGTGAAGGTCAATGGGCAAGTGCGGGCGGAGTCTGGATGGGCGGCGGTGGTCCGGCTTCGAATGGCGACGGGAGCATCTATATCACGACCGGCAATGGCCCTTGGGATGGAAAGACTGCCTGGTCCGATTCTGTTTTGAAGTTAAGCCCTACTCTTCAAGTGCAGGACTATTTCACGCCAGAGATCTACCAATACATGGATTGTGCGGATGGGGACTTGGCTTCAGGCGGGCTTCTGTTGATCCCGGGTACTACTCAGGCGCTGGCTGGAGGCAAGCTGGGGTACATGTATCTTGTCGATACCACCAATCTTGGGCATGAGCAATCCGGGGACGCCGGAGCGCTCTGGACAGGTGCCTTTGAGGCAGACCTGAGCCCTCAAACTCCAAAGAGCTGTCTGGACGCCAATGGGACAACATACACGATCCAGTCCAACCACTATGAGGTCTACAGTACTTCAGCGTATTTCAACGGTTCGGTCTACCTGGGAATAACTGCACTCAATACAGGCGTTCCAGTCGGGTTACGGCGGTTCACACTTTCGAACAATACGTTGACGCCGGGGTCTCATTCGGCCCTTGGAACTCAACTGGAGATTCGTGGTACCACGCCCTTCGTGTCGTCCAAAGGAACTTCGAATGGCGTGTTGTGGATGCTTGACCAGGGCCTGCCGCTGCAAAGCCCGGCCCCCGGTGCACCAACTACGGCGACACTGCGTGCCTTCGACCCAACTGATCTGTCGAATGAGTTTTATGACAGCAATATCAATGCCTTGGATAGGCCCGGGTACGGCATCAAGTTCACTTCACCGATTGTCGCCAACGGTAAGGTGTACATCTCGACCGGGCATGATCCGACAACGACGAAAAATCCCCAAGGTGAAATCGACGTGTACGGGTTGAATTAGAGACCGCTGGCGGGACCGCAGCTCTCAGGCTGCGGTCCGCTGGCCGAATCGCGTAATTCGTGGTGAAACTTGAAACGCACAAACAGCCGCTGTGTGCGGCTCACTGACTCCGTTGAGGTATTGTCAGCCGTCAAATGTCAGTAAGTGTGTGGGATTAATCGAATAACTCCCCCGCAAATGTGTATTGCTGACGGACCTCCAATAGGACTGGAGAAAAGAGATTGCCACGTTACTTTATTACTGAACATATTCACTTCTAAATGCTGAACTCGAAGCTCACTTGTGCCGATTAAAGATCCGGAGTCAGTCCCCGCTTCATAAAAACTTATGATAGACAGGCACGAAACGCGGCTATTGCACATTCGTGGAGGCGATCTTGTCTCAAGATTCGGCCTCTCGCGTACTCAAACCGTCGTGCTTGTTTCAATTGCGTTCCTCCTCGTTGTTCAAAGGGCAGCGTTCCAAATTCTGGGAACCACCCCGGGAGGAACATCGCTTTTGGACGCGCTTACGCTGATTGCGAATTCCCTCGCTGTGGGTTGTTGTTTTGCGGCGTCACGACGAGGCCAGGGAGTGTCGCGCATCTTCTGGCTGCTCTTTGCAAGTGCTTCAACATTTGAGTTGATTGGAAATGCAGGCTGGGCCTACTACCGGCTCTTCCATATTTTGGTGTCTGACACAGCGCTTTTTCCTTCTCTGTTCTACCGGCTGGCTGCAGCGCCTATGGCGATTGCCTTGTTCCTTTCAGAAGAGAAGCGGACTTCAAGATTGGAATCGTTTCTCGACAGTTGTATGGTCGTCGGGCTCGTGGGCGTAACAACCTACCAAGTTCAACTGGCTGAACTCCATGCGCACGATCCGAGAATTTGGCTGTTAATCGGGATGGGCACGGCCGTCAACGCCATTCTGGCCTCGGTGGCAATCGTCCGCTATTGGCTGTCCCCGCCATGCTGTCTACGGGGCATGTTCGGACGCCAGGGTATTTTTCTTTCCATCTATCTAGCCGTCTCATTCGTGACCAGCCTTATCGACGCATATTTCCCTGAAATTGACGCGACCGTAGACCTTATATGGATAGTCCCCTGTCTCACAGTTGCGGCTCTCGCTGTCACTTGGCGCTCGCCCGCGGACCTCGGAAGACCGCAAAAGCTACGCATCAGCAGACGTGCATCGCTTCTGTGTTTCAACTTGACCTTGGCGACGATGGTGCTAGGGAGCGCGGTGCTGGGGTTAAGACTTGTCAATTCGGCACGTGTCATTGGGCTGATTGCGGTGAGCATTGTGTTGTTCGCTTTCGCGGTCCGGTCCGCCTTGATGCAAGATACTCAGGAAAAATACCTCGATGCATTGCAGGAAAGCAGGGCGGAGTTGGAGAGACAAGCTCTCTATGATGAACTCACTGGATTGCCGAATCGCCGCCTTCTCGCCGAGCGCCTGTCACAGGTACTCGCCATTGCGGAGCGGGAGGGGCATCGAGTTGCGTTGTTTTACCTGGATCTTGACGGATTCAAGCCAGTCAACGATCGGTTGGGCCACGCGATCGGTGATCTTCTGCTGAAGCGCGTCGCGCACCGCATGCTCTCACGGGTTCGGAAATCCGATACCCTAGCTCGCATGGGAGGGGACGAGTTTACCTGGCTCGTCGCGTATATTTCGGAAGCCGACCAAGCGTCGCTTTTGGCAGAGGGCATGCTGCAGGCTCTGAGTGAGCCCTATGATATTGAGGGCCACGCGATCGAGGTTACCGCGAGTATCGGCATTGCTCTGTTTCCTGACGATGCTAGAGACCCTGCGGGTCTGATTCTACAAGCGGATAAGGCCATGTACGCCGTGAAACGAGACGGTAAGAATGGCGTTCGATACTCGATGTCTGAGATCGCGGTTGTTTAGAGTGATCGCCGCATCCCGTTAAGGTTCTTACTGATTTGTAGAGTACTTCAGATCTCAATTCGAAGATCGATGCAGTCGCTCGGGGTCCAAGGCTACTGGTACCGATTTTTTTTGCAAATTCCAAAAGACTAATTGATGCCAGGCGACTCTCTCCTGACCGCTCCGTTCGCTGCCCTTCGAGCATGGCTGGTGCAGCGACGACGAGACTATTAACGGTCGACGGAACTGGATCCGGTTCACGATATCGCGCTGCTTGCTGATCCGCGTTGTTTGGATCTAATTCAAGCCGCCTGGATAGCGGATACCCGCAGCACTGCTCCCCAGCCCTCCTCAGTACCCGGTTGCCTCGGCTGATGACCGCAACCTTGAATTAAAAATATCTGCGAACTGTCCAAATGGTCGGGCCCGGGCCGTCATCATGGTATGGCGGACGAACCAGGCGGCGCAGACTTATGGAGATGACGAATGAGATACGTTCTTTTGGATTACGTGAACGAATCCGGATGGCCCACCTTGACGAGAACCGAACAGGAACACTGGCTCGGAGCATATCGGGACTACATGCAAGCCATGGTCGAAGCGGGCGTTCTCAAAGGCAGCAATGGACTTTATCCAACCTCATCGGCAACGACCGTGCGGATGGAGAACGAGAAAATACAAGTGCTCGATGGCCCATTTGCAGACTCGAAAGAACAGTTAGGCGGCTTTCACATCATTGAGGTCGCCGACCTGGACGCGGCCATCAACTGGGCAGCGCGATCGCCCACCGCGCTCCATGGGTCGGTAGAGGTGCGCCCGGTGAGAGACGGCACGATGCTCACCCGCGACATAAGCAGTCTGCTCAACCCTTCATGATGGATCGTTCTAAACAGATCAAGGAGAACTAAACACGATGCCTTATAAAAATACGGATGGAATCGACGAGCAGCCGCCATTTATGCGGGCATCATACGTCAACATGCGCAATTACTTATGACGCTGTGTTTAGCATGCGGAAATTGAATGTTTTCAACCATGTCACATTGGATGGATATTTTGTGGATGGAAACGGCAATTTCGGTTGGGCCCGCCACGGGAACGATGACCCCGAATATGCGGCGTTCGTTGCAGAAAACGCGAGCGCAGGCGGTCAACTTATGTTCGGCAGAGTGACTTATCAAATGATGGCAAGCTATTGGCCTACTCCGGTCGCCGATCAGCATAGTCGTGAGGTGGCGAAGGGAATGAACAGCATGGGGAAATTCGTTTTCTCGCGGACGTTGGACACGGTGAAGTGGAACAATACTACGCTCCTGAAAGGAGATATCGTCACTGAAGTGCGCAGAATTAAGGCGGAGCCCGGGCCTGGGATCACGATTCTTGGTAGCGGTTCCATCGTTGCACAGCTCGCGCGAGAGAACTTAATCGACGAGTACCAGATGATGGTTGATCCTGTGGCACTTGGGAAAGGTCGGAGTATGTTCGATGGCATTGATGAGCAAATATCTTTGAAGCTTGCAAAGTCCAGAACGTTCAACAATGGCAAGCTCTTTCTGAGCTACCAGGCGACGACCTGATTCGCTATCTCTTTAGCGAGGCTATACCAAGAAGATTGTTGATCAGACTTCAGGAGGCTCCCGTGGAGTTAATCAAAACAGAATCGACCAAGCTTACGAAGATAGCGACCGACTTGGCGATGGGAGAATCGCCCCGCTGGCACGACGGCCGTCTCTGGATATCAGATTGGGGAGCGCAGGAAATTCTTTCCTTTGATTTGGAGGGCAATCGCCGCGTTGAACTTACTCACTCCTTCGGCCTTCCGTGTTGTTTCGACTGGCTCCCCAACGGCGATTTACTCGTAGTATCAGGCCCGAAGGGCTTAGTCTACGTCGGGGAACGGACGGTCAGCTCACCACTTATGCTGATTTGACGAGCTTGTCCGAAAATGGCTGGAACGAAATTGTTGTAGATGGACGAGGAAATACTTACGTTAACTCTGCGAGCTCTATTGCCCTCATAACTACGGACCTGCTAGTCCGAAAAGTAGCAGATGGCGGTGCATTTCCAAACGGGATGGTGATCACATCCGATAATTCGACGCTCATCCTGGCAGAATCTTACGCACGACGCCTAACTGCATTTCATATTGCGGCAGACGGTACGTTATCGAACAGGCACACATGGGCTGACCTTGGCGACGGCGTCCCAGACGGCATTTGTCTCGACGAGAGAAACGCCGTTTGGTATGCGGATGTGCCGAATAAACGGTGCGTAAGAGTAGGGCAAGGCGGTAAGGTATTTCAAACGATCAAGGTGGACCGTGGATGCTTTGCTTGCATGCTTGGCGGTCCGGAGGGCAAAACACTATTCATCGTTGCGACGCATTGGAGAGGGACGGAAAAAATAGCTGAAGTCGCGGAGCAGCGAACATGTTCGGTGCTGAAGACCTTGGTGCTTGATCCTCACTCCGGCCGACCGTGAGCTGTTCTTGTTCGATTGTACGGAATTCCCAAGATGGACAGATTTGCAAACGACGTTCAGGCGAAAGATGAAGTAGAAGCGGTAGCCCGCCGCAGTTACGGCAAGCTCATCGCATTTCTTGCGGCGCGCACTCGCGACGTAGCGGCGGCGGAAGATGCGCTCTCTGAAGCGTTTGCATCAGCGCTCGCGGAGTGGCCTCAAAGCGGAACTCCCACGAACCCCGAAGCATGGCTTCTCACAGTAGCTCGTCGAAAAATGATCGATGCCTTCCGCAGACAGAAAAGCAGCGAGTCATTCTCTGACGATGAAAAATTCGCAATAAAGGACCTAGAAGTTCCCGCGGATGAGGACGAACTACCGGACCGACGATTGGGATCGCTATTCGCGTGTGCACATCCTGCGATCGATTCAGCGATTCGCGCACCGTTGATGCTGCAGGTCGTTCTAGGGCTCGACGCGAGGAGGATCTCTTCTGCGTTTCTCACATCGCCTGTAGCAATGGGCAAACGACTGGTTCGCGTCAAAACCAAAATACGGCAGGCAGGAATTCCTTTCACGACACCGCGCCTTGAGGAAATTCCGAGCAGGCTTGAGGCTGTGCTCGAGGCCATCTATGCAGCGTTCACCGAAGGTTGGTCAGATCCCGGAGGTACCGACATATTACGTCGTGACCTTACGGATGAAGCCATCTTCCTTGCGCGACTGCTGGTCGAGTTATTGCCTCGGGAACCGGAGTCTCTCGGTCTTCTCGCACTGATGCTTCACGCTCAAGCTAGACGTGGCGCTCGCCGCAATTCTCAGGGTGAATATGTGCCGCTCGCATGCCAAGACACCGCGCTGTGGGATTTGAAAATGATTGACGAGGCAGAGAGTTTGATCCGCGGCGCTAGCGCACTGCATCGTTCAGGTCGCTTTCAGTTGGAGGCGTCGGTGCAGTCCGCACACATCTATCGGTGTTTCACTGGAAATGACAACTGGGCCGATATTGTGCAGTTGTACGACCTTCTGTTCGCTTTGGCGCCATCGCCAGTAGTGGTGCTCAACCGAGCGTTGGCTGTTGCGGAAGTAAGCGGTGCTGAAGCCGCACTCGCCACATTGGAAGCGATCTCCAGCGACTCTAGGATTGCGGAGTATCAGCCGTATTGGGCACGCGCCGAGTTATTAGTAAAGGCCGATAAACACGAAAAAGCTCATCATGCCTACGAAATCGCTATTGGCTTGGAGCGCGATCCAGCCGTCCGCACCTTTCTGCGGCGACGTCAGTCTGCGCTGATGCGCGGTTGAAGGACATCGCCTAAAGCTGAACGCCTCTCTATGCAGAGAGAGAGCGCGATTCTTTGTTGCGGGTCATGAAGTAATAGGCAGCAGGTGTGACGACAAGGCTTAAGACCATTGACAACGTTAGACCGCCTATTACCGCAATCGCTAGAGGTTGGAGCATCTGCGAACCGGCGCCGAGTGCGAACGCGAGAGGAAGCATGCCGCAGACGGCGGCCAGCGCTGTCATAACGATCGGCCGGAGTCTCCGCTGCGCTGCATGAATCATTGCATCCGCTGCGTTCGCGCCTTCGGATCTAAACCGCTCGTCAGCGTCAAGAAGGAGGATGCCGTTTTTCGCGACGATCCCAATGACCATGATGAGGCCCATGAACGATGCAACGTTGAAGGTTGTTCTCGTGACGAGTAGGGCGAGAATGACACCCGAGACTGAAAGAACAGAAGAGGTAAGAATCGCGGCGGGCGCCGGAAAGTTACGGAACTCGGTAAGCAGCACGCCGAAGACGAGCGCCAAAGCCAACAGCAATACGCGCAACAGATCACGAAATGACTTCTGCTGCTCCTCGTATGTTCCGCCGTACTCTACGCGCACAGACGGTGGCAGGTGCATGGCGGTGACGGTCTGACGCACTTTGGCCATTGCGGTACCGAGGTCAGAACCTGCGAGTCGGCCCGTGACCACCACAAGGCGTTGAAGATTCTCACGTCGAATCTCGTTCTGCGGAGGTAGTTGCTCGATGGTAGCCAGCGATCCGAGAGTTGCGGTATGCCCCGAACTGCTGTTGAAGACGGTGTTTTCGATGGCTTCGAGTGAAGCGCGGTGTTCGTCGCCCAGTCGCACGCGGATGGTGTAGGGACGACCGTTCGAGATGAGTGGATCGGTGGCCGGCAGACCATCCAGGATAGAAGTCGCATCTTGCGAAACTTCACTGGGTGTGAAGCCAAAGCGAGCTGCGATGGCGGGATTTACTTGAAAGCTCGTGGCTGGTCCGCTGATCGTGTTTTCGATTCCGTTCTCGACGTCGACCACGCCAGGGATTTTGCTAATGGCGTCGCCGACGCGCGGACCAAGTTGCTCAATCAAAGCCTCGTCGTCGACGAAGATTTTGATCTGAATCGGTTCAGGTGCGTTGGAAAGATCGCCGATCATGTCCTGCAACACTTGCGTAAACTCGACGTCCAGCTCTGGTTCGGTTGATTTGATGTCGGCTCGCACGTCGGCGATGACGTCGTCGATCGGGCGACTACGTTTGGCTTTGAGTCTTACAGTAAAGTCGCCAGTGTTGGCTTCAGTCACAGCAGCCAGTCCCATCTGCAAACCGGTGCGGCGCGATGTGCTTTCAACCTCCGGTTGTTCTCGCAATATCCGCTCAACGTGGTCGAGTACACGATTTGTCTCAGTAAGTGAACTTCCCGCCGGCATAATGTAGTCAAGGATGAAACCACCCTCGTCCATCTCCGGTAAGAGGTCTGAACCGAGCGCCTGATAGCCAGCGTAAGTTGCTACGATCAGCAGAACACAAGCGAAGCTAAGCCAAAGAGGCTTCGCTAGAGCCCAGTCGAGTACACGCTTGTGAATGTGCAGAACGTTGCTCATCAAGCGACTCGAAGCATGTTCGGCATGAGGTGTGTCTTCTCGTTTCTCTCGCAATAACACCAGGCTCAGCCCTGGGGTCCAGGTCAGCGCCAAAACGAGTGAGGTCAGTAACGACGCAGTCATGGTGATGGCGAGTGCACGAAAAAAGCTGCCAGTTACCCCGCTTACTGAGATCAACGGCAAAAACACTACGACAGGCGTTATTGTCGATCCGATCAGCGGAACCGTAATCTCACGCAAGGCCTTGCGCACGGCTTCAGCGCGACGTTCGCCATTATCGCGGTGCATCACGATGTTCTCGACCACGACGATGGCATCATCAATGACGAGACCGATGGCCGCTGCAAGACCACCGAGTGTCATCAAGTTAAAGCTCTGGCCGATTATCCAGAGGATTAAGATCGTGACTGCAATGGTTACGGGAATTACCAACCCGGCAATGAGAGATGACGTCCAATCGCGCAGGAAGAGAAAGAGAATGATACACGCGAGAATCAGGCCGATGAAAATAGCGTCCCGCACACTGGAAATACTGTCGCGCACTAATTGTGATTGATCGTAGAAAGGTTCAAGGTGAACACCCTGCGGCAGACTGCGACGCAACTGCGTAACTTGCGCGGCAACCGCATCGGCCACTGCGACCGTGTTACTGGACGGCTGGCGTGCAATGTTAATGAGTACCGAAGGCTTGCCGTTAGCGGTGACAGTGGTGTAGACCGGCATTGTGGAGTGCTCGACGGTGCCTACGTCCGTCAGTCGCACTGGCGCCCCACTCGATGTGGTTTTGACCACTAGTTGCCGCAATTGATCGATGTCGTGAACCTGTGCGCCCACGAGACCGAGGATCAATTGATGGTGGGCTTCATACAAGCCGGGCGAGTCCACGATGTTTGACGACTGGATCGCGTTAACCAAGTCAGGAACGGTCACACCGGACCCCGCCATCAAGGCCAAGTTCGGCACCACGTGAAACTCCGGCACCTGGCCGCCTTGTACAGTAACCGTGCTTACGCCTTGAACGCGATTCAGAGGCGGCTTCAGATTGTACGTGGCAATCTCCCACAAGCGCGTAAGCGGCACCGTGTCAGAGCTGAGACTGTAACCAAGGATAGGAAAGGTCGCGAAGGTCAGACGATTGGTAGTAATCCTCGCACTCGTGGGCAGCGTTTGCTCCACCTTGCTGAGAGCCGCATCGACTAACTGGAGTTGACGGAACATATCAACGTTCCAGTCGAAGAAAAGACTGATCTCGGCTGATCCCCTGCTCGTTGTTGAGCGAACCGTCGCCAGCCCAGGGACGGAGTTGACTGCGTCTTCAATTGGCCTGGTGATGGTGACTTCCATCTGTTCAACGGGCATCACCCCGTTGTCTACACCAATCACGACGCGCGGAAAGCTTGTCTCGGGAAAAACAGAAATCGGCACCTGCAGAGCGCAGTAAATACCAGCCGCAGTAAGAATGGTGGCGAAGAAAAAAATGGTGCGCGTGGACCGCACCAGCCAAAATGGCTTCGGCTGAGTAACAATCTCCGGGTACGCGATGGACATCATTTGTCCTCCCCGCCCTTGCCGCCAGCCGGTTTATCATCGTCATCCGTCTTTGCGGGACCGACCTTAACCTTGATGCCCTCATCCAGTCCGTAGACTCCGCCGGTGATGACGGTGTCGCTGGGTAGCAACCCGCCAGTAATCTGCACGTCGTCTCCGTCGGTGATGCCGAGGGTCACTGTCTTCTTATGCGCCGTCCCGTCCGATCCCGCTACCATTACGGTCTTACTGCCATCCTGGCCGACCAAGAGCGCTGACGCCGGAATCTTCCATGCCTGAGCAACACTCCTTCCGGTGATGCTCGCCTTAACCGGTGTGCCCACCTTCAATCTTCCGCCCTTGTTGTCGATCTTGAGCCAGACCTCGATAGTCGTACTGCCGGGGTCGAGTGCAGGGCTAATGAGTGAAACTTTGGCGGCAACCGGATCATCCACGCCAGGCACCTTGATCTCTGCCTCATCGCCAAGCTTCATCTGCTGCGCCACGCTCTGCGCCACGTGAGCCTTTGCGAGTAAGGCAGATGTGTCCATCACTGTGAGCAAGGGTGTCCCAGCTGCGGCCGTTTCTCCTGCAAACAGGGGACGATCCGTCACGACTCCATTTATCGGGCTATGAATTTCGGAGTAACTGACCTGGGCCGTAGCTCCATTCAGCTTGCCTTCAGCTGATGTTAGCTGGCCCTGCGCAGCTTTAAGCGAGGCCTCACGACTTACTGTCCGCACCGAATCCAAATGCTTGGCCGCAGAGTCGTATGCAGCTTGTGCCTGCACCAATGCAGCGACTGCTGTGTCCAAATCGCGGCCGGGGATCGCGCCTTCGGCGAAGAGCTGTTTACGGCTGTTCACGATGCTTTGGTTTAATTCCAGATTGGCTTTGGCCTGCGCGAAGTCGAGCTCGGCCTTTTGTGTGTCTTCTGGAACCTGGGCCTTCGTTGCGGTGGCGTAGGCGGCTTCCGCCGCCATGTAAGAGCCTTTGTTGTCGAGCGCCGCGGCGGCGAGGTCGCTGTTTTCCAGGGTTGCGAGTAACTGGCCTTCCTTCACCTTGGCTCCCCGTTGAACATAGAACTTGCGCACGGGCGCTGTGATTTTGGGAGCGATCGAGGCTTGCGCGAGCGGGGAAAGTACCGCGTCAACCGTGATGTGCTCTGAGATAGAGCCTTGCTCGGGATGCTCAGCCTGAACAGTCACTTCTGTTACGGGAGGTGTTTCCTTTTTGCAGCCGGACACCAGCATGAGGGCAAGAGGCAACACTCCCGCCAGCATGCATCCCATTGGTCGGGCAGTGCGCAGACGGACATCAATACGCCACGAATCTGTCGTCATTGGTTCACATCGTTCCCGTTAGAGTTTGCAAATCGGCAAGTGCCGTACGATACCGGACGCGCCCATCTTCGCGTGCATTCTGGGCACTCACAAAAGCTGTCTGAGCGTCAACGACCTCGAGAACAGTGGCTTCGCCACCGGCGTACCGCATCTTTGTGAGGCGTAAGCTTTCTTCTGCTGTTGACACACTAGTATCAAGCGATTCAAGTTGATCGCGAGCTTGTACGGCCTCTGCGAAAGCCTCGTCGAGGTGGGCGATCAGACGCCTCTGCGTCGCGCTCAACGCTACCTTTGCGGCATTTCGTCGAATCTCGCTCTGCTTGAGTTTGTGCTCGGTTGATAGCCAGTCCCAAACCGGGATGTCCAAAGTCACGCTTGCCGAATAACCGAGATTCCGCGCCTTATCGGGCCCATATGTGGCAAATTGAGGGGCATCAATACCGTAGGTATAGTTAAGTCCGAGGGCCGGGAGGTAAGCGGCGCGCGCGGATACCACGTCGGCATTGCTTTCGCTCAGCGAGGCAAATGCGCTCTTCAATTCGGGATTGTTCTTCCCCGCAGCTTGTTCAACATCTGTGCGCGAAGCAAGGGGACCAGGCTTCTCCGGCGCGGCCAAATCGTAGTGCGTGCGCGGATCGGGAAACAGTAGCACGCCGAGCTCGAGGCGCGCTTTGTCCGCGGCTAGTCTTGCATCTGCGAGATCGCGCTGGCGCTGCTGCTCCTGGAGTTGCGCTTTCACCACATCCGCATGTGCAGCTTCGCGTCCCTGTTCGCGCTTTTCTGTAAGACCCGTGAAGTCCGAGGCCTCGCTATACGCCCGTTGCGCGATATCAACCTTCTGATCGGCGGCGATTAGCCCAAAGTAGAGTCCCGACACCGTGCCCATGAGACCGCGGCGAGAAATCTCCAGCTCGGCTGCTGCCAAGGCCGCCGCTGCATCCGCATGCCGCACCGCTGCTATTTGCCCCAAGCCAATGGTTTCGTCGACGACGCCTTGGCTCGCGTACTCATGCACCGCATTATTAGCGATGAATCGAGGCGAAGGCTGAGAGCCAGTACCTTGTCCGGCCTGATTTTGCAATCCGTTTGCCTGTGTATACAAAGCCTGATTGTGGTAGGTTACTCCAGGCAAAAGCGCAGCACGCGCGATGGAGCGGTCGAGGCCCGCTGCCCGACTCTCGGCAGATGCCGCCGCATAGGAGGGTTCATTGGCCTCTGCACGTGCGATGGCTTCATCCAGCGTGATGGGCTTCAGGTGTGGTGCGTCTGAAGAAACGCTTTGAGTTGGCTGCGCGCCGCTTTGTGCACCTAGGTGCGACGCTAAAATAAGGCCGGCGCATATCGTCAGGGCCCGAAGCCAGGCCTCGAAATGCCGAAATACGCACGGGCTTGTGCCGGCTCCCCAAGCCCGCGCAGTGCAGATGGACTCTTGGTTATTCATGGCCTACTACGATTACGGTAAAACTGCCTGGAAGAATACTGGGGCGCGGCCTTGGATTTGCAGCCGACGGAGCAGAACGAGGACCGAACTCGGCACTGACAACATAGACCCTGCCCGTGGAGGGATCAAGGGACATAGTACGGCCACCTTGTTGAGTCGCGAGATTCTGGGTAACCCTAAAGTTGTTGTTACTTGCGTCAATCACAGTCAGCGTACCATCTCCGTTCGAGGAAAATGCCAATTTGGATCTCGGGTCGTAACCAGCCGCATCCGGAGAATCGCCGATCGTTGGAGTGGCAATGACCTTTCCTGAGTTAGTGTCAACTATGGCCATCTTCTTTCCATCACAAACCGCGAAAAGTCGTCTTCCTGTCTGGTCGAATGCAAGACCGGATGGTGATTCGCACCCTCCCATGGGCCACTCTGCTGTTATTTTCACGGTTTTAGCGTCTATTCGAACGATTTCATTTTTGTCTTCGATGTTGTCGAAGACAACTCCAGTACCGTCGGCGACAGGAAACTCAGGTTTGCCGGGCAGTTCAATCGTCGCCTTGACTTTCTGTGTAGCGGTATCAATCACTGAGACATTCTTGCTACGCCCGTTGAAAGCCCATATGGTCTTAGTTACCGGCTCAAAGACAATACCGTCCGGATTGGCGCCAACCGGAATCGTAGCAACCGTCGAAAGATTTTTACGGTCGAACACTACCACGGCGTTGGATCCGCCATCACTGATGTAGCCAAGATTTCCGGTGCCGTCCAATGCCACCCCGTGAGTTCCCTTCAGCCCGTCGATCTTGCCGAGGACTTTTCCATTGGTACTATCCAAGACTTCGACACGAGACCCGTGTGTTACATAGAGGCGCTGCGCACCAGAGTCTGCGACCAGGTAATCCCAGCCGCCATCACCACCGATTTTCCACTTGTCGAGAATCTTGAACGGCTTTTGTGCGTGTGCTGATACAGCCGCGGCCAGGGCGCATATTACCGCCCCGGTAAGCAGAGACGTGCTTTGGATCAAGCTATGCTGCTTCGACATCGTACGAATCTCCAGTCCTTTCGACAGACGGCTTCTGTCGCAGGTACGACTATCCCATTTCCACCTTAAGGGGTCCTTAAGATGAAGAAGGACTTGAAACATTTTTGATAGATTCTTCGTTGTCAGGCGATATTCCCGTTGCCAGCGGAAGTCGGACCACGACCGTTGTTCCACGCTTCGGACTGCTATCGATTCCAATGCTTCCTTGGTTCCGGTCCACAATGGCCTTACAAATCGAAAGGCCAAGGCCTGTCCCTCCAGTGCTGCGGCTACGCGAAGGATCGCCGCGAGAAAAGCGCTCGAACAGCCTTGGAATATCACGAGGATCGATTCCGTCGCCTTCGTCAATAAACTTCATTTCCGCAAACGAATCTCCTCGAGACATTTCAAGCGTTACAACAGCACCGCGCGGGCTATGCTGCACAGCATTTATCAAAATATTAGCGAATAGCAGGTGGCATTGTTCGGGATCGATGAGGCAATCAATTCGTTCCTGCGATTCCAGGTTCAGTTGAAGTTCGCGTACCAGCGCCATGGGCCCCAGTTCGTTCATGACCTTCTGCGCTTCGTCGGCGAGGTTCGTGGTCAAGTTGAGCACATCGTTGCCCGATTCATCCTCTATGCGCGCAAGGGTCAACATCTGCTTCACAATCGTTTCCATGCGATCGCAGTCATCTAAAGATCGCTTCAGTCCTGCCTCATATTCAGGCGCCGATCGCTGCTTCATTCCCAACAATTGAATTGAGGACTTAACCACGGCGACCGCAGTCTTCAGCTCGTGCGCAGCGTCCCCCACAAATCGCTTCTGTACCTCAAAGGATTGTTCAAGTCCGCTCAGCACCGTTTCCATGGCGGAGATCAGGGGGGCAAGTTCCTTCGTTTCCCGAGCCGCAGCGGGCGGTGAAAACGTCCATGACTTTACCGACACTCTTGAAGCCCCGGCAGCCAGATCACGCAATGGAGCGAGGCTGCGATTCAGTAGCCAGGACATGAGCACGCCGGTGATGGCGAGCACCAGCAGGCTACTGATTGCATAGAACGTGACGGCGCTGAAGACAGCTCTCCAAGCCCGCTTTGTGGGAGCGCCATAGTAGATAGAAACATAGCGCTTGATCCCGCCGCCCTTGTCTCCGGGGTCCACAATGCGGATACCATTGGTGTGAATAACTCGATAGCTTCTTCCTTGAACCGAAAGTTGGAAGACCGAATCCTTTTCGGATTTTTCGAAGCAGGTTACTCCATTCCAATTACCCGATTTGCCGATAATCCTTCCACTTGAGTCTTGTACTTGGTAGATGTCATGTGGTGGGATATTGGTCTCGCTCCCGTCCAACATCACGTTATCGGCCGCGTCCTCGGCATCCTGAACTGCTCCGAGTAGCGAGTCTGCACGGCCACGCAACATAATATCGAAGGCACGGAAGTGCGTTTGTCGCTCATAAATGAAGGCGACGCCGGTGACGCAGACGGCCGCGATCAACTCGACGAGGAGCACCATCGAAACTAAACGTCGGGCTATGGAGTGTGTCTTCATTGTTCTTCTGATTTGCTGATGTATAGGCGGTAGCCTCGTCCGCGCAGCGTCTCTATATTCGATTGATAGTCAAAACCTCCCAACTTCCTGCGCAAATTCGATATATGAGCTTCGATAACATTGGAGTGATGCTCCCAATTGAAGTCGTACAAGTGCTCAAGTAGCTCCTGTTTTGAAATGACGACGCGCGGCCGATGCAGGAAATACTCGAACACACGGTATTCCATGGGCGACAGATCAATCTCGACTCCGGCTCGTTTGACGACTTGCTCGAGGGTGTTGATTTCCAACTCACCTAGACGAAGCGTCGGGTGGGCGATGCCTTTTCCTCGGCGAACGAGAGCCTTCGCGCGTGCGAGTAACTCGCCCAGGTCGAATGGCTTGCTCAAATAATCGTCTGCTCCGGCATTCAGCAGAGTGATTTTCGAGCTTGTTTCTCCCTTAGCCGTAAGTATGAGTACGGGCGTCGGATCTCTTCGATCGCGAATTCGCTTGAGTACGCTCAGGCCGTCCAGCCTTGGCAGCATCAGATCGAGAATGATGAGGTCGTAACAGCCGTTTCCCGCGAGGTCGGCCCCGATCTCTCCCGTCTCTGCGCAGTCCACCGCAAACCCCGGCCCCTCTCGAAGCGCTGTTGCGATGTTCTCCGCGAGGCGCGTCTCATCCTCGACTAGCAAAACTCTCATGCCAGAAGTATCTACCACCAAGGTTAACCAGGGCTTAATGTTTTATCGGCGCCTGCAATCGCTGGAGTGACGTCGAGAAGTATTCGCCTCTCTGAACATGCGCCGATGGCGGGCCAGGCCAATGCTGTAGTTTTGAAGCATGAAGATCCTCTGCTTCGCTGTGCTAATAGCATCCTCGATTGCCGTTGCGCAAACGCCCGACCCTATTAGGCTTGTCGATCCGATGATTGGTACCGGCCCGGAGGGCCATACGTTCCCAGGCGCAACGGCACCGTTTGGCATGGTGCAACTGTCGCCTGATACACAGATTCGTTATTTCAAGCAAAGCTACAAATGGGCGGCGGGCTACCGATATGAAGACACGACGATTCTGGGGTTTTCGCACACGCATTTTTCGGGAGCCGGGCATAGCGACCTTGGCGACGTCCTACTCATGCCGGTGGGCGGAGACACTGTGCCGCTGGAGGCGGGGGACATTGAGAAGACCCAGCCCGGATATCGTTCGCGCTTTTCGCACGGGAGCGAACATGCAGAGCCGGGCTACTACGCCGTGGACCTCCAGGACAACGCCGTGAAAGTTGAGTTAACCGCAAGCGAACGCGTCGGCGAGCATCGTTACACCTTTGCGAAAGGCAGCAAAGGCCACGTTCTGCTCGATCTGCGCAGTAGCATCTACAACTACCCAGGCAAGGTGCTTTGGTCACGAATACGGATCCGCAAAGACGGGACGGTGACAGGGATGCGCGAGACGCGTGGCTGGGCGCCGGGGAGACAATTGTATTTTGCACTACGATTCTCAGCACCGATGGCAGGCCATGAGCTCTATAACCGCGAGGAGGATCCTCCGCCGTATCACGGATTCAAGACGCCGGGGACATCGCCTGAGGATACGCAAAGTGTGGAAGGCCGTGGGCTTGAAGCGGTGTTCGACTTTGCACCCTCACCGCAATCCCTCATCGTGAAGGTCGCCCTTTCGCCGGTGAGCGAAGAAAACGCCATCCTGAATATGGATAAGGAGACGCCTGGCTTTGACTTTGACCGTGTTTGGGCTGAGACGCGGGAACGTTGGCGCAAAGAACTGGGACGCGCTGAATTCCACGGCACTCCCGCAATGGAGAAGTCACTCTATACGGCGCTTTATCACGCGATGATGGCCCCAAGCATCAGCATGGACGTCAATGGGGATTATCGCGGACCAGATAACCAGGTGCATCGTGCTGAAGGCTTCAGTTTTGTATCTTCGCTGTCATTGTGGGATATCTATCGAGCGGAACAACCACTCATGACCCTGCTTGAGCCCGAACAGCGGACCAACGATTTGGTGCATTCGCTCATTGCTTCTCAGCAGGAAAGCCCATTCGGGATTTTGCCCGTTTGGCAATTTGAAGGGCAGGAAACCTGGTGCATGATTGGCTACCATTCGGTACCGATCATCGCGGATGCGTACATGAAGGGTATACGAGGCTACGACACGAAAGCGGCTCTGGATGCGATGGTGGCGAGCGCTACCTATGCACCGTATGGACACCTGGGGGCTTACATGAAGTTCGGGTATGTGCCAGTCGATAACGACGACGAAGCTGCCTCAAAGACCGTTGAGTATGCCTACGATGACTGGACGATCGCGCGCATGGCGAAAGCCATGGGCGATGGCGCGGTGGCCGAAACCTTTCATAAACGGGCCGGGAATTGGAAGAACAATTTCAATACCCCGGACGGATTCGTAGAGCCACGACTCGAGAATGGGGATTATCGAAAGCCGTTCGATCCAGCCAAGGCGGGGGCAGGTAGCGGGTTCACGGAAGGGAATGCCTGGCAATATTCCTGGTATCAGCCACAGGACGAACAGGGGCTCATCCATCTGCTCGGCGGGAATCAGAAACTGGTAGCTAAACTTGACGAAATGTTCGACCAGAAAGTCGACCCGGCGATGTATGCCAATGTTGAGGATATCTCTGGAATGATCGGCCAGTATATTCATGGAAATGAACCGAGCCACCATCTTCCATACCTCTATATGTATGCCGAGGCCCCGACCAAGACACAGGCTCGGCTAAAGCAGATCGTGGACTCGCAGTACAAGCCTGCTCCGGATGGGCTGGTGGGCAATGACGACCTGGGGCAAATGTCAGCGTGGCTGATCTTCACCTCATTGGGCTTCTATCCGGTTGCGCCAGGGTCGAACGAGTATGTGCTGGGACGGCCTTTTGTCGACCGTGCTGCGCTGCATTTACCCAATGGGAAGACGCTGACGGTGACGAGCGAGAATCTGAGCGAAGCGAATGGTTTCATCAAAGACATTTCGCTCAACGGCACGTCGCTCGACCGTAGCTTTGTAACTCACGAGGAGTTGATGAAAGGCGGCGACCTGAAGTTCGTCTTCAGCAACGAGAGCGATGCGGAGTGGTCCCATCGCAAATTGCGTATGCCTTTCTCGGAGTTAATTTCCCGCTAGAAACGCTCTACGTAGGGGCACGGGCTGCGCCGTTCGACCAAAATTGGGGATGGGCCTTCTTGGCCCAGAGACAGGGCGGAGCATATCTGCCACTTATGAGTGTGCCCCGGTGCAAGCGTATCTTCTGCAAACGGCCAGTCTGCGTACCGGTGGACCGACGGTTTGGTTGAAAATTTATGGCTATTCTTTCAGCGATTCTATAAATCAGGGCCATTGAATCGAGCTCGGAAGCAATGGTTAACCGCTGGCGAAGAAAATGCTCTATTCTGAGCCGAAGGAGCGTCTGAAAATGGCCACACTTACGCAGCCTGTATCCAGTTCAGCAGGGCGCGCGGCTCAGATCCCCTGGTACCTCTGGTGTTCCGCGCTGGCCGTGACTTCTGTGACCATCGGTGCTCATTGGGATGTTTCATGGCACCGATCGATCGGACGGGACACATTCTGGACTCCGGCACACATGGCGATTTACCTGTGCGGAGTTCTCGCCGGCATCGCCTGCGGATACCTGATTTTGAATACTACCTTTCGCCGAACTCCCGAAATGGCGGCAAACGCTGTACATGTATTCGGGTTTAGCGGGCCGCTAGGTGCGTTTCTGGCGGCATGGGGTGGGGTGGCGATGCTCACTTCCGCCCCCTTCGACAACTGGTGGCACGCGGCGTACGGTCTGGACGTGAAAATCGTGAGCCCGCCCCATACTCTATTGATTCTCGGCATCTTTGCGATCGAACTGGGTTCACTTTTCT
>CZKL01000085.1_pt1 | contig 24421 bp, 23 predicted proteins | sample 1122441 | NCBI WGS metagenome assembly CZKL01 (sample SAMEA3539301, study PRJEB10725) | soil metagenome | biome: tundra; feature: field; material: soil | place: USA | collected 2010-05 | depth 0.15 m
CTTCAGGCATTGCCTAATTACGGGGCAACGGCTTCGTATGGTTGAAATGGCAAGTTTGTTTAAGCTTCGCAAGAACGCGGATGGCGTGGATGCCATCTGCACAAGATGCTTTAGAACGTTTGCGGCTGCACGGAACGAGGGAGATCTTGAACCCATAGGGATTACACGACTGCGAGGAGCGCGAGACACGAAGCCGTAGTACCCATCGCACCGCGGTGGTCGCTGACTACGGTTGGTGCATTCTAATCTTTTAGTCCTTTCCCAGGAGATCAATGTCCACGTCGACATCCACATCGAACCTTGTCAAACGCCTGTGGTATCTCTCGCGCCCGTGGACTATCACGCTTGTTGCCGTCCTGTGCGGTTGCGGCGGAGCTCACCTCAGCACGGGTTCGGGGTCTGGCACCGACTACCAGCTCACGGTGCAGTCTGCCGGTAGCGGCGCTGGGGTGGTCACGAGCACTCCCGGTGGCATCAGCTGCGGACAGACGTGCAGTACGAGCTTCAGCAGCGGAGCGGCTGTTTCGCTGACGGCGACTCCAGCCACTGGCTCGACATTTGTGGGGTGGTCGGGCGCTTGCACTGGCACGGGCGCCTGCGCGATAGTTTTGGCGGCCAACGCCTCAGTCACAGCGACCTTCAATACCTCAACGGCTGCCACCGTTGCAGTAACGGTGCAGACTGCGGGTACTGGGACAGGAACAGTCACGAGCACTCCTTCGGGCATCAACTGCGGAACGACATGCACGGCCAACTTTACCAGCGGAACTTCAGTGACGTTGACGGCGATTCCCGCCGCCGGTTCGACGTTTGCGGGATGGACGGGCGGCTGCACCGGCACGGGGACGTGCACCGTAACGCCGACGGCCGCGACCACGGTCACGGCGACGTTCAACACAGCGGCTCCCACGCAATTTCCGCTCACGGTGACGAACGCCGGGTCGGGAACAGGAACGGTTACGAGTAGTCCCGCAGGCATTAGCTGCGGAACGACGTGCACGGCTAACTTCGCCACCGGTACTTCGGTGACATTGGCGGCGACTGCCAGTTCCGGATCGACGTTTGCCGGATGGTCCGGGGCGTGCACGGGCACGGGCACCTGCATCGTGACTGTGAGTGCGGCCACATCCGTGACGGCGACCTTCAATACCGCGGCTCCTCCGGTACAACTGACGGTGAAGGACGCCGGGAGCGGGGCAGGCACGGTCATCAGCAATCCCTCGGGCATCAATTGCGGAACGACGTGCACGGCCAGCTTCCCGGGCGGAAGCTCAGTGACGCTGACCGCGACTCCGAATGTCACCTCGACGTTTGCGGGCTGGTCCGGAGTCTGTACCGGGGCGAGCACGTGCACGATAACGCTGACGTCCGCGGCCACAGTTACGGCGACTTTTAATCCGGCACCAGTCACCTTGACGGTACAGCTCGCGGGAACCGGGACGGGCACGGTCACGAGCAGCCCCAGCGGCATCAATTGCGGAACGACGTGCAGCGCGAGTTTCCCCGTCGGAACGCAAGTCACGTTGACAGCCATGCCCGCCACCGGCTCAGCCTTCGTCGGTTGGTCTGGTGGTGCCTGCACCGGCCAGGCTACTTGCACCTTGAAGCTTACTGCCGCTGCTTCCACGACAGCCAGCTTCAACACCGCCGGCACCATCAACGTAATCAATCACATCATCTTCTTTGCGCAGGAGAATCGTTCACTCGACAATTACTTCGGCGCCATGCGGCAATACTGGGCTGACAACGGAATTCCTGACCAGTCATTCGACGGCCTGCCGCAGTTCAATCCCAAGACCGGCATCGCTCCGCTCTATACTCCTCCACCGTCGCTTCCTGGGTGCAACCCCGCTGACCCTCCGCCAAGCGACTGCGTATGGGACCCCAAAAACACAGTCACCTCGTACCATCTGAATACGGTGTGCAACGAAAACACCAGTCCCTCGTGGAACGAAGCGCATGTGGACTGGAACTACTACGATCAGGTCGGCAAATACGCGGCAAAGAACAACGGATTTGTCTGGACTGCCGCGCACGACGCACGCACCAACTACCCAGCTCCGTTCTACGACGTGGACGGCATCCGCGCCATGGGCTACTGGGACGGCACAGACATGAACTATGCCTACTACATGGCGACCCAGTTCGCCACATCCGACCGGTTCTTCCAGCCGGCAATGTCTCGCACCAATATCAACCGAGAGTATCTCAATGCAGCGACGTCCGGCGGATATGCGTATCCAAACGGCTTTGACACAGCAGATACACCCCAGCTGAAGTCAACGACGATCTTTGAGGAGCTTGATAACGCGGGCATCAGTTGGAAGGTTTACGTGGATCCGGATGGTACCGGCTGCACCGGGCCGCCGTACCAGGCATCATGCCTCATCCAGAGCACCTATCTTGAAAACTTCACCTATGCACAACACGTAGTGCAGTATACCCCGCAAAACGTCGCTCCTATCGCTGAATACTACAGCGACCTGATGAATGGAACCCTGCCCCAGTTCGCCGAGATTGAACCTCCCTCCGACGCGGCACTCGATGAACATGGATCGGATAGTGACCAGTATCCGGAAAACGTCCAGGCCGGGACGCAGTTTGTATCTAAAGTCATCAACGCGCTGATGGATACTGCGGGTACCTCCAACAACTACTGGAGCGATTCGGCGCTCTTCTTTACCTACGACGAGAGCGGCGGCATGTACGATCACGTCCCGCCCCAGCCTGCCGTCGCGCCGGGTGATTTCCTGTCGCCGATCGACCTGCCGGCCGACTCAGTCTGCCATTCGGCGACGGGCCCGACCTGCGACTTCACGTGGACCGGCTATCGCATTCCTTTGATCGTCGTCTCGCCATACGCCAAACAGAACTATGTGTCCCACACAGTTGAGGATTCGACGGCCATCCTGAAGTTCGTCGAGACACGATTCAATCTCCCCGCTCTAACGGCCCGAGATGCAGCCCAGCCGTCAATGGCGGAGTATTTCGATTTCAGCAATCCGGTGTGGATGACGCCGCCTAATCCGCCATCGCAGAACATAGGCAACCCATGTTACCTGAACAAGCTGCCCTAGGGTACTACGGATAGGACTTTGCATTGAAGATGTGAAAAATAAGGGTCGTGCGGCTGACTCTCAACCCTGCTGCGATTTTGCATGGACTCACCTCCTATGTCATTCCCGCTGGCGCGGAGGCAGCGTGATCTCCACCTGACTTGCGGGCAGCGTCTTCAGATAGCTCTCCAGCTTGCGGTCGCAGGACAGGATCTGCTGCAGCGCGAATTGATAGCTTTCTCTCGTCACTCTCGCCTGGCTCAGTTCAAACAGCATCTCGTCCCGCCAGTTTCCCCGCAGGCTTTCGGCTACTTCCGCCGTCGAGGCCAGCACCTGCCGGTCGCACAGTTCGCCAGCTTGCCGGGATCGCGCTCTCCGGCCAGGATCGCCCCGATGATTGCCTGCCCACTCTTGCCTCTGATGTCGCTGAGTACGTTCGCTAACTGCACGTTCATCTGCGTCAGCGCCTTCTGCATATGCTGCACCGCTCGCGCAGCTTCCTCCACGTGCCGGCCCCGCAGCCTCCACACCGCCCGCACTCCCTGCATGTCCTCCGCCAGCTGAAAGGAGCCCCGCACCAGTCCGTAGGTATGCAGCTTCATCAACCACTGCCATTCTTGAACGTCGCTCTTACGCCCGGGCAGATTTTTGGTGTGATGCGCGTTGGCAACACCACTTCGATTCCTTGCTGTTCCACAATGTCCTTCAGCGCAATCCAGTACACTCCCGTCGCCTGCACCAGCACCGTCTGAATTCTGCACTCCTTCAGCCACTGGGCCATCTTCACCAGATCACTGGTCCAGCAGCCAAATTCCCGCACCGGCTGGGCATCTCGATCCCCGGTACAGCGACAAAGTGACTCTGGTTGCCTACGTCAATGCCTGCCGCATGGGGATGCACAACCTCAAAACCGGGATCGTTCTTCTCCAGCCGCCGCCCCAACTCACGCCGCTGTCTCCGGTTCATCCGCTCCAGGTTGATACGCTCGAAAGTAGACTGCGTCCGCTTTGCCATGACATATTGCTCCTGTCCATTCAATTGGACCCAGGCTCGCCTCGGCATGCCCAAAACGTACACACTCACCAACGAGGTCGAGCCGGCTCTTTTGCAAGGCCGACACGCCACCAATCGATTTCTCGCAGCTGCCGAAGTCATACTCTGAGGCGGGCACAATGGCACCACGACAATTGCGACTATAGCTTGCCGCCGGGGTCTGTTCGTAGCAGAACGAAACTCCCCTCTGCAAAGCAAGTTTCTGATTCTATTTAGGGGGCCGAAGGCCTATGAGAAAACTCTGAGGAGCCTCCGAGGTTGTTCTCTGAATCAGCGTGGCGTGGAGTTCAGCCTTTGTAACACCTCGTGCTCCTCCTCGAGACTTACATTCAAACAATGCGGAAATTTCGGCTGCACAAAAACCTCGCATACTTGCACAAAAATGGAGGCTCTGCACAATAAGTGGCTCATTTTATTGTTTTTTGTGCAAGGCCACTTTAAAAACATCGCATAAGAGTGGTTCACACCAAAAAGCGATCGAACTTCACGAAAAGTTCAACAATTCTTCTCGGTGCATTCAACATCAGTGGCCTATAAGGTTTGTATTCGGAACTCTTCCAATCACAAACCTTCAACGCCGAAAGATACTTCTAGACGCGCGGGAAGGAACGACGCCTGCCGGCTTTCCCAACCACCGTGGTGACTGAGGCAAAAATGCGGATAACCCGGAACTTCTTCTCTTCGTCGGTGTATTGTTTCGTCTTAATACTGGAGAGTTGTCTAGCGGTTCAAGGGTTTGCACAGGTAGACCGCGCCAGTTTGAACGGCACGGTAACCGATATCGCCGGGGCCGTGATTCCTGAAATTCATGTTGTGCTTTACATGCCGGATACAGGCCTAGCTCGTGAGACCGACACCTCACGGTCCGGTACTTACGAGATTGCCGAGCTTCCGGTTGGGGCTTATACGGTGACGTTCACGGGAAATGGATTCGCGACGCTGACGTTCAGCCATGTGATTCAGACGGTGGGTCTCACGCGGACCCTCGATGCGAAGATGCAACTTGCAGGCGCCACCCAGCAAATTACCGTCACCAGCCTGACCGCGCAACTTGACAAGTCAACCGACGAACTTGGCGCCCGCACCGAATCCAAGCAGGTACAGGAACTTCCCCTGAATGGGCGGAATTGGTCCACACTGACGGCGCTTGTGCCGGGTGCCGTGGACATGGGCGGCAGCAATCAGCGAAGCATCCATTTTGCAGGGCGAGGCTTAGATGACAACAACTTCACCTATGACGGCATTGATGCGACAAACATCGTGAATCAGGCGCAACAATCGTTCGTCCGGCTGGCCATCCCCACGGACGCTATTCAAGAGTTCCGCATTAACACGATGCTCTTCACAGCAGAAAACGGAAGCACTCCCGGTGGCCAGATGGACGTTGCCTCTAAATTTGGAACGAACACGCTGCATGGAGGCCTCTTCGAGTTTGTCCGCAACGACTTTTTTGATGCGCGCGAGCCCATCTTATCAACCCGACTTCCATTCCGCCTCAACCAATTTGGCGGTGACCTGGGCGGCCGACTTCTCCGCGACCGGAGCTTCTTCTTTTTTAACTACGAGGGATTGCGCCAAAGCTATGGTCAGCCGCTCTTGGGTTTTGTTCCGAGTTCAGCTTTTGCCGCAGAAGTTGCGGCCGCGAATCCGGACACGCTTGCCCCGATACTCACTGCTTATCCCACCACGAATCTGGTGCCAGTTGCGGGTAATCCGAATGAAGACCAGTTTGTCGCCTCAGGACATCAGCTTGATCACGAAGACTCGGCGATGATTCGGCTCGATTACCATTTCTCGGGGAGCGACACGGCCTTTATGCGCTTCAGCTTCGATGCCGCCTCCAGCGATGTGCCGTTAGCGTCCGGCGGCGCGTATCTGAACGATCGCCAGTTGGTGACGTCGCGGCCGGTGAACGGAGAACTTGAAGCGTTGCACCTTTTCTCGCCGAAACTGATCAACGAAGTGAAGTTCGGTTTCAACCGAAGCACGGTTTTTACAACAAATCAGGGGCTCACGAATCTTCCTTACTCGATCGCCATTTCAGGCTTCACAACGTTGGCCAACAATGAATTCCGGCTAGGTGTGGGAAACTCCTTTTCCTACATCGACAATCTGACGATGGTCCAGGGGGCGCATACACTCAAGTTCGGCGCTGAGGTCCGCCGCATTCAACTCAACCAGGGAAACACTGAGAACGGAACAGTCTCTTACTCTTCGCCTGCAAAGTTTCTGGCCAATGCGGTCAATTCCGCGACTCTCGCCGAAGCTCTGCCGGAAAATGGTTTGCGAAAGACCGAGGCATACTCCTACGCGCAGGACGAGTGGAAACTTCGGCCCGGCTTGACAGCGAATCTGGGAGTTCGTTACACCTTTTTTAATCTCTTCCATGAAGTGCACGCCAAAGCGATCCCGTTCGACTTTGCAACCTGCGGAGCAGTTGGCTTTTGCGGCGCAGGAACAAGTTTCGGCAATCCCAACACGCTCGATATAGACCCGCGGGTTTCGGTTGCATGGTCGCCTTCGACTCTGCACGGCAAGACAGTCATCCGTTCGGGATTCGGACTTTACCGTGGCGACGGCCAGCTCGACGACCAGAACCTCCCGATCAGCAACGAGGTCGGCCAGTACTCGCTGAGTGCCAAATCGACCCCAGCACTCACATTTCCCGTCACGCCCTTCATCAATGGTCCCGGCACGGTTTCGGCAAGAGACGACGACCGGAATCGCAAAGATATGTATGTGAGCCAGTGGGGACTTTCCCTTCAGCAAGCGCTTCCTCACGATCTGGTAGGCACGCTTTCCTACGTTGGAAGCAAAGGCACCTACCTGCTCGCCACGTCCTATACGAACCTTATCAATCCCTCCACGGGAGCACGCCCTTACCCGGCTTTCGGCCAGGTGACTTGGCGGGGAAACACGAACAATGGTTCATACGAGGGCTTCGTCGCCAGCCTTCAACGCAGCTACACCCACGGGCTGTTATTCTCGGCCAACTACGCCTATTCCCATGAGATCGATCAGGACGCGGCTGGCGGGGGAGATTCTGACAATCCTCAAAATCCCGCCTGTATGCCCTGCGAACGCGCATCAGGCGACTTTGACGCACGCCAAGTCGTCAACGTCAACGTCGTTTATGATCTGCCCTTCGGTCCAGGGAAATCCTTTCTTTCTCAGCCAAGCGTCGTACGAGCGATTTTCGGCCGTTGGAGCTTCACGGACATCGTCGCGGCCCGCACAGGTATCCCTGTTAATGTCACTGAAGACCGGTCCAGCGCGTCTGTCGCCACCGGGTACACCACCAACCAGCGACCCAATCTGGTGCCCGGAGTTTCGCTCAGGCCGACGGGCGGCAGAACCATCGCCGAATGGATCAATCCCGCTGCCTTCACTCCGGTCGTGGGAAGTGGTTATGGCGACGCTCCGCGAAACATCGCGCGCGGTCCGGGCTTGTGGCAGATGGACCTGGGTCTGGCCAAACGCATTCCGCTGACGGAGCGGACGCAATTCCAGTTCAGGGGCGAGGCCTTCAACTTGTTCAACCGCGCGCAGTATGGGCAACCGCAAGCGGACAGCTCGACATCAAGCTTCGGGCAGATCATCACCACGGCCAACACCAGTCCCGTTGGAACCGGCACTCCGCGTCAGATCCAATTTGCTCTTCGGCTAGATTTCTGAGTGCGCCACGAGCAAAGGAGACGACGATAGGCGTCTCGTTTGCGTAACTACTTAACCGATGAGGGAGGGGCCCCTCGGAGCCGCCTTGCAGGAGGGGGCTTCAAACCGCCTTCCGCTGCTGCGGTCAAAAGCCGTGGTAGTTAGCAGTGAAAATAAAAGGCTCGGAAGGATATCGGGGCAGGTGACTTCCAGGAAGAGGAACGCAAGTGAATCACCCTCACGAAAAGTTCGACTTCCTGGGCTTCACGTTCCGCCCTCGCAAGGCGATGACGAGTCGAGGGGGACTGTTTTGCAGCTTCAGTCCAGCCATCCGCAATGAGGCGGAGGGGAAAATCCGTGACGAGATCCGGCGCTGGAAACTGCACTTGCGTACTTCGCAGTCCATCGCTGAGCTTGCACAGGAGATCAACCCGAAGCTTCGCGGATGGTTTAACTACTATGGACGCTTCAACCCTTCGGCGCTTCGGCCCATCGAGAGGCATGTCGGAAAATCGCTGGTCCGCTGGGCCACTCGCAAATACAAGTCGCTGCGCAATCACCGCTCGCGCGCGTGGCAATGGCTGCTTCGGGTAATCGACCGCCAGCCAGACCTACTCGCCTTGTGGGAACGGCAGCGTTACGCCGTTTCCACCATAGGAGCCGTATGAGTCGAGAGGCTCAAGTACGGTTCTGGGACGGCCTCCGAGTGAGAATCCCGGGGGCTACTTAACGTAAACAGCCCTGGGGAAGTTCTGCCCTGCGGGCTCGGAAGGTGGAAGATTTGGAGTTGTTCAAAGTATGAGAATCCTGGTCATTGAAGATGAACCGAAGACGGCCAAGTATCTGCGGAGGGGACTTGGCGAAGCAGGTTTCGTCGTCAACATTGCTGAAACCGGCATGGACGGATTGCACCTCGCACTCGAACTGGAGTTTGATCTCGTAATTCTCGATGTCATGCTTCCGGTGCTTGATGGTTGGCAGGTGCTTGCCCGGCTGCGTCAGGAAGGAAGGCATTCTCTGGTGCTTTTCCTGACCGCTCGCGACGCCGTGCACGAACGCGTCCGCGGTTTCGAACTTGGTGCGGACGACTACCTTGTGAAGCCGTTCGCCTTTTCCGAACTCCTTGCGCGCGTGCGCTCTCTGTTGCGGCGTGGTCCGGCACGAACGCAGGAGACGCTCCGCCTGGGCGACCTTGAAGTTGACCTATTGCGCCAACGCGCCACGCGGGCGGGTCAGAAGCTGGAACTGACTTCAAAGGAATTCTCACTTTTGTCCCTGCTCGCCCGTCGATGCGGCGAAGTGCTTTCACGCACTTTGATTGCCGAATCTGTATGGGACATGAACTTCGACAGCGATACTAACGTTGTCGACGTCAATGTGCGGCGTCTGCGCAGCAAGGTGGATGATCCATTCCCTCTGAAACTGATCCATACAGTTCGCGGCGCGGGCTATGTCCTCGAAACTGGCCAATAGAATAGCGGCGCTCTCCCGGCTCTGCGGAACCCTGGCTTTCCGGCTCACGGCGGCTTACGCCATCGCGGGATTGCTTCTAGTGTTTTTTGCCATTGTCTGTCTTTATTTGGTTCTCGTGGGCGAACTCGACAAGAGCACAGACTTGTTCCTCGCTGACAAGGTACACGTGCTGCGTGCAATGTTGCGCGACAGGCCCGACGATCAGGATGCGCTGCGCGAAGAGATTGAGTTGGAATCCGCAGCCAGGCGGTATGAGCAGTTCTATATTCAGCTGCTGGACAATCGCAATCAGACACTCTTAATGACACCTGGAATGCAGGACTGTTTAGACATCGGACAATTGGCTCGTCAGACCCACAACCTACCCGGTCGCACGATATCGATGAAAGGCAGAGACGGGAGAATATTTCGCGTGACTAGTGCTTCCGTCCAGGTTGGTGCCCTTTCATCGCGGACTGATACTGTTCAGGTCGCAATCGACGTCTCTCAAAAGGAAGCGTGGCTGGCACGATATCGCTTCTGCTTTTGTGCCATCCTGCTCGCCGCCTTCATCATTCTTCCGCTGGTCGGATACCGTATCGCACGCCAGGGCATTCGTCCGGTCGAGGAGATGGCGACGACAGCGCGCCACATCAGTTCGACGAACCTGCGAGAGCGCATCATCGCAGAAGGATATCCCTTCGAACTGGCGTCCCTCGCGAACACTTTCAACCAGATGCTCGACCGATTGGAAGGGTCATTCGAGCGCATCTCTCGTTTCTCGGCAGACATTGCCCATGACTTGCGCACGCCGGTGAACAATATTCGCGGTGAAACAGAAGTGGCCCTGGCCCGCGCGCGAACGGGCGACGAATACCGCGACGTGATTGAATCCTGCCTTGAAGAATCAGTGCGCTTGTCGGATCTCATCGGCGACCTCCTCTTCCTGGCTCGCGCGGAGAGCCCTTTGCCCCAAATGCGCCGTGAACTTATCAACGTCGGCAAATTACTCGCCGGAGTGAGCGAATATTACGAAGGCATCGCCGCAGAAGGTGGTATAACCCTCGACACAAGATCCGACTCCGATATTGTTTTTGCGGAACTCGATCGCACTCTCCTGCAAAGAGCTGTGGGTAATCTCGTTTCCAATGGACTCGCGCACACTCCGCGGGGCGGAGCCGTCACGCTGGGAGCCACAGCAGACGAGTCGACTATTTGTATTGATGTGTCCGATACGGGCGACGGCATTCCCGCCGAAGCATTGCCCCGGGTCTTCGATCGTTTCTTCCGGGTCGATTCCGCCCGATCCCAGAATCTCGGCGGAACGGGCTTGGGTCTGGCAATTGTAAAAAGCATTGCCATGCTCCATGGCGGCAGCGTGGAAATCGTGAGCGAGGAAAGAAAAGGAACTCGCGTCGCATTACGCTTGCCCGCTCGCTGCCCCAAAGGGGACACGGGAGTAATCTCCGCTTAATGCTGGATTTCTCCAGCCAGCCGATCTAGCTTCTCGATCGTCCTTCACAGTTGGACGGCCTGATCCCGCCTATGTTGAGACCATGATGGTAATTTCTGCCTTCCCCCTGTAGCTTCATGAACGCTACTGAACGATCATTCATGCGCGCAACGCCACGAAGCATGTATGCGTCCTTCATCCATCTCGACGCGTCTGGCTCTCCGCCATATCGGCCGATTGAGTGAAATGTTTCTGCGTTGTCGCGATCTGAACCCAGACATTAATCATTCGCGCTGGTAATCGAGCTAAATCAGGCCGCTTGGCGACTTTGAGTTTGAGGCTTGCAAAACAATGCCCTCTCCCCTGGTAACTGGAGGAGAGGGCATTTGCAGCCGGAACTGCGATTTAGTCGTCGTCGTCGGCCTTGGCAGGTGCGGTTTTGTTGAAGGCGCTCGCGGGGAGAACCTTCTTCTCGCCGGGGAAGGGCCGGGTGTAGTTGGTGACTTCATACCAGATCATGTGGTTGACGGTGGTCGGATCTTCGGAGTCCGGTTTTTGATATTTGCCAGCGAAGATCTCTGCCTTCTTCCTCATCCAGCCAGCCCTGAGAACCTTAATTGCAGGGCTCATGGCCGGGAGGGTGTGATCGACCGCAGCCATTGCGCCCGGGATGGCGGTTTGAGTCGGAGTCTGGTTGACGCCCGCATTCAACGGGATCCCGTTCGGCACGTGCGTCCAGGATTTGAAGTTCTCCGCGGGCGGATCGTCGACGAAGGCTGTCCGCATCGGTGAGGCCCAAAGGTCGAACTGGTTCATCGGCGTCAGTCCGAGAATCTGCTCGATCGTGCGGGTCAGGTTGACCTGCGTGTAGAAGGTGCTGTCGGTAATCCCGCCCTGCTGGACGTACGGGCTGACGATGTAGCCCGGGCTGCGGTGACCGTCGACGTGGTCGACGCCGGTCTGCGCGTCGTCTTCTTCGATGAAGATCGCAGAATCCTTCCACATTACGCTGTGGCTGATGGCGTCGACAAAGCGGCCAAGGGCCAGGTCGTTATCGGCCTGCATGGCCTGCGCGGTCGGTGGGCCGCCGGTGTGGTCAGAGCTGATCCACATCATCTCGAACTGAGGCACCGCACCGGCTGCCACATCCTTCTGGAAATCCTCATTCCAGACGTCGAAGCGGAATTGGTCGGGAATGCCCAGATCGAACTGCGGGTAGTTCTGGACCGTGTTGTTAATCAGGTTCGGAAGCGGGGAGTGCGAGGCCACGGTGTTGAAGTTGTAGAGCTGCTTCTCCTTGCCAGACTCGTAAGCCAGTACGTCGTTGTAGAAGTCAATCCAGAGCGGCTCGCAGCTGCCCGAAAAGATAAACGGTAATGGAGTGGGAGGCGGCCCGGGATAAATGTTAGTTGGGGTGCAACCCTCGGGCGGGTTGAAAGTGTTGTACTCGATGTACTCCCCGTAGTTCTTGAACGAGACGCCCGCCTTTGCGGCTACGTCCCACAGGTGGCCCGTCTTCTGGTATGCAATCGCATCGCCGCCGTTGGAGGGGTAGTCGCGGAGCCAGTCAGGCGACTGGATGTCGTCAGAGTAAGGAGCCATGGACTGGACAATCCAGTTGTGACCGTCGGCCGACTGCCGGCTTGGGTCGTAGAAGTTATCGAAAAGCGGGAAGCGCTTCACCAGTTCGTGCGCGTTGGGCGTGACGCTGCCGTAGGTTGGGTTGTCGCCGAAGGTTGCCAGGGTAGCGTCGCCATTGCCGGCGGACACATCGCCCAGGATCTGGTCGTACGTGCGGTTTTCACGAATGATCAGGAAGACGTGCTTTATCTTCGAGGGATCGCCGATCCTGTTCGGAATCGCGAGCGGCTTGGCATGTGGATTGCCGCCTGCGGCTGAGAAAATGTTCTCCGCCAGATCCCAGTGGTTGTTCTGGAAGACCTGGTCCGTCATTGACCACAAGGTGGACGAACTCGGCACGGGGATGATGCTGACACTGCCAAGGTCCTGGTGGGTGTTGAGGCCGGTCGCTCCAAACTCGGTTGCGACCGAATTTGCTGTCAGCGGCGCATCGGGCACCGTTCCGTCAAAGGAATTCGGGTTGCCCGTGGTACCCCATCCCTTGTCGTTGGCAACCAGCAGGGCGTTGTCTGTTTTGTCCAGCACAACCGAGGCCGGTGCATAGCCGACCGGAATCATGCCAGCAATCGGGTTCCACGCGCCGTCATTCAGGTTCACCACGGCGATTGCGTTGGCGTTGTAGAGGGCGACATAGGCGATGTCGTTCTTGGCATCGACGGCAATCGAGTTTGGCCCGCCGCCGTAGGCGGATTTGTGATCGTGGGGCACGCGGATCGGCAGCCCAAGGTCGATCGTCCGAACCACTTTATTGGAGTTGGTATCGATCACGGAGAGGGTATCGCTGTAGGCGTTGGCAACCAACAGGCGGTTGCTGCCCCAGAAGGCCATCCCGGTGGGGTGCAGACCGGTCTCGATGCTGGCGGTGACGCTAAAGGAGTTCAAGTCGACCACGGAAACGGTGCCAGTGGCGGTGGAGCCAGTCGGGAAAGCGGCGACGACCGGCGTGCCGTTGGAGTATCCCTGGAAGTCCTTTTCCTTAGCGATCCGGCCAGCCTCGTTGGAGACGTAGGCGGTTCTGCCATTCGGAGAGATTACGACGCTGTGCGGGACGTTGCCGACTCGGACCTCGGCGCCCTCGACGGGAGTCGACGCGGTGAGGTCGATCTTGGTCAGCGTGTTGTTATTGTCCAGCACTACATAAGCAGTCTTGGCATCCTCCGAGACCGCAATTCCGGTGGGATATGACGTCAATACCTCATTCCCAAAAGCTGAATCGGAATAACCGCACGGGATCAGGAAGCTGCCGTTGGTTCCCCCCGGGCTGGTCGGGAAGCAGGTGACGGTGGTCAGACCAAGGGACGAGTTGACGTCCATTGGAACGCTGACGTGGGCGTAGTCCGAGAGCAAGCCTGTCGACGGACTGACGAGGGCGATGCCAACAAAGCCTCCCTGTTTGAAGCTGCCATAGAAGGAGTTGCCATCCTGGCTGAATAGCAAGTACTTGCCGTCGGGGGTATAAGTGATGCCGAGGTTGCTGCCGTCTGGATCTTTGCCCCCGATCACCGGTTCGTAAGTCTGCAGGATGGCGCCGGTTTGGGTGTTGAAGACCTCGACGGCTTTACCATTGGTCCCCGAAGTGCCCATGACTAGGACGGCAGCAGTGTGATTGCCAGTGGGGTTGAGCGCAACAGCTTTGGCACGGACACGGATACCAAGGCTGACCTGGGTGCCGGCGGGGGTGAGGATTGTGCCGTCACTGGCAACGAAAGTGCCATTCGTCTGTGGGCCAACTTTGTACGTTGGAAACGGTACGGACTGACCCAGCAGCGTCGGAACGCTCAGCCCTGTTACGACCAGGCCGGCGAGCAGATGCAGCGGTTTAATCCGAGAATGATTGCGAGAAGTTTTCGCAGACATGAATTGTTCTCCTCTTTCGGTTTTTTCCATTACGCAACCCGGAATCGGCCATGCAGCTTGTGTTTCTTCAGCTTGCTCTCGACAAGCTGGCATGTTGAACCCGGAACTATACGTGAAAAGGCGGATGCTTTCTCATCGATTGCAGGAGATGGCGCACCGGGAGAGCAGCGCCAACGGGACAAGTCTAGGACCGCGAAATGGACAGCAGCATGACGTGGAAATTACAGATTTGTAATCAGTTGTAAGTGGTAGATGTTCATTTTCATCGATCGCTCCGTGAGTATGCAAGCGAGCCGGAAGAATAGCTCTCGGCAACATGGCTGGCAGAGCATTCTCGGAGAACACTAGATAGCAGTCATTAATTTTTTCTGAATTTAGGATTTAGGCAGAATTATGAGCAAACAGATTTCCGGATTGGAATGAATTAACCTAACTCTCGGATTTTAGAATATGTAACGGGAATGCAATAAGACCTCAATCAGATTGTCACATTTCCCTGTTAAGGTTCAGGGAATTCCTAATTTGTAGAGTACGTTGCTCTTCCTTGCGGGAGACAACCTTCTTAATCGTACCCCAAAAAGTTCTGTGTATCAACTTTGGAGTATAGCTGTGATGCATTCATTCCTGAGCGGACGGAAACGTCTGTCGCAACTCCGCATTCAGATCCGTGTTGCGATTAAATCCATACAGTGTGGTGTGGAAGCTGTTGCCGCCGCTGCGGGATGCGACGTTAAAAGTGGTGCCTGCAGAGCGACCGTACTCCGCGCTCTCATTATTGGTTACTACTTAGAATTATGAAATGGAGTCCGGCGGGGGCTGGATGATCTGGTTATCGAAGCCCTGGTTGCTCTCGCCATATGCGTTGTTATCCATGCCGTTCAACAGGAAGTTGTTGAACATGCTGCGCCGGCCGTTCACGTTGTAGGATCCGGCGCGCACCAAGCTGGTCACTGCGGTGGTTGTAGCGGCAGTCGGTGCTTGGCGCGAGCCTGTATGGCATTGTCGGCGGCTGGCAACTCAGTGCAATCAACACTGCACAGGGTGGAACGCCCTACAACCTGACGTACACGCCAAACTCGGCGAATGTCGTCTCGCCGCAGATCTCGGCTACCTATAGCGGGGCGAACGAATATCGTCCCGATCGAGTTGCAGATCAGGATTATGTGCTGTGCCACTCAGGACACTCTTGCCTCAAAGACAGGCTCGCCAACGGAGCGATCCAATACGTGAACTACGCGGCCTTCGCATTGCGAGAACTCGGCATAATTGCGAATCAGCCTTTTCGCATGAGAGTGCATGTCGGGATTCTCAACGCAGACATGCGGGATTGGCGCGTTCCACATGTCAAAAAACAGCTCAGCACCTTCGCGAAGCTCGTTCCACATCTGGTTAAGGGTCTTGCCCGGGGGTGCGTGTACAGCCAGCGCGCACCGCTATTGCAGAGGCGGGTGCATGGCGGGTGAGCGGCAATGAGGAAGTCCAAGCCATCGCTCAGGATTTCACATATATCGCATTGAATATGCCGGTTGCTGTTATGCTCCGCCGGCAGCAGATCGCACGACCAGGCGTCGTGGCCTTTTCTAAGAAAGGCATCGCGAACGATAGCTGAGAACTCGCAGGCGACAAGTACACGAAGGATTTTTTTGGGGCGGACGCCATCTGAAATCTGGAGGCGGATTAGCTTGGTCAACAAAGCTTCGAATCGTCATGCCCCTTCAGTTGGTGTTGACGCTGCCGAAAAAGCGTAGGCACGCGCGCTGTCAAAGGGATTCTCGGTCACTTGGTGCGGAAACCATTGACAGAAGGAGCGCGGGGCGGAGCGAGGCAGCAAACAGGCAACACCACAGAAAGGAATGCCCTGTACAATTCCGTGCAGGACTTCACCGGAGAAACGGAAAATGGCAAAAAAGCAGACCAAAGAAAAGGCCGTCAGGAAGATAGAAAAAGCGGTCTCCAAGGCCGTACGAAAAGGCGTTACCGGCAAGACTGTGGAGGACGCCGTCGAACAGGCGATTGAGCGAGTCGCCAAAAAGAAGGCCGCCGCCCCGGCGAAGAGGTCGGGGCCGGCTTCGAAACGTCCGAAAGCAGTTAAGACTGTCAGGAAGACTGACCAAGATTTGGATTGAAAGATATAACCACTCTGCCTCATGAGTGAGTCGCAATATCTTGACTCCGTTCTCTAAGAGTCTCAGTCTCCAGCGCGCTTTCCGTGATCATGCGTGCTGCATTCGCGGCGCCGGCGTTCCAAGCCTCGAACACGGCCTGGGTCTACCGGTCGGCATAAGTACGATTCGAAGCGGGAATCAAGGCGGGCCGCGATGTCGTATCTGCTTTCTCGGGCCAAAGCTCGGAAGATTTAGATGCTGGAATTTTCATGTTTGTCTATGCCCGACGATTCGATTTCCCCAGACAACGTTAAGAAGCACCCTCTGATCTTTTTCTTGTCCACCGTTCTCGGTGGTTTTGTCGCAGGTTACAGGGTGCATTCGACGCTTACGCAAACTCCTTGTTTGGTGGCTTTACGAGCCAGGATTGGCAAGCCATTGCTAGGGAAAGGGATGGATTTCGAAATCCGAATGTCTTGCAATGCCAATCGCAATACGCATTACGGGACCGGGTGATGGGGCCGTCATAGACAGTTCGACGAGATTCATTGAACCGAGCTTGGTAATTAGCGCTTCCTACCGCTCCCTTCCACCATGACCATGGGTATCATCTATAACATCGATAGCGAGCCAAACTATTCTGTAGAGTTTCCCTCGTGGGACATCAATGAGGAACGAACTGATTTTCACAAATATGATTCTTTGATAAAAGTCAGAGGCTCCGATACCGCGCCGAAGCCAGTTAATCTGTGGGCCATTGTTGTCCCGGATGAGAAGGCTATGGGATCAATTTACGGCAGCTTGGGTCAGATACAGACACTCTCTCCAAGTATTGTGATCTCGCGGAAAATGCGGGTCGTCGCGCCTGCGGCATCTCCGCTGCGAGACAAGGGCTAATCGGTTGACCAGTTCTCTGCAAAGTAGTCCGGAGGCGTCAAGAAGTTCTTGATTGTTGATACCCTCAGTTGTCGAATTCCTGGGTTCTGCTTCATGACCTAAGGAGGGATTGATGGAAGAAGACCCCGCTTCACCAGAACCTCCGCAAGGGCGGAGCGAAAACACCTCTACGACGAATCATTGATTCTTCTTGAACCATTTGACTCGCTGAATCATCTGACTCGTCGCAGAGGTAAAGGCGACAGAGCAAGCGAGAGAACATTTCGCGTTTTCGAAAGGAGAACCGCTGCCTGGTACCCGATAGTGTCCAGGCAGGATGCTTGGCGTGTGTGTCACTACGGCGTTTGGAGAAGAGCTTATGATTCGCGATCGGGAATTCAAGGAAAACGCTTGGGTTTTTACTTCGACTGAGATGCAGACCAAGGGCTTTGGACAGCCAACAGTTCGCGGCTGGATGATCGGACTCGCAGCAGCTGTGGTGATTGTCACTCTCATGGCCGTTTCCGCATTCGGTCAAACCAGCGGCAGAATTTCGGGCACGGTGAAGGACATGACGGGCGCCGTGATCCCTCAGAGCACAGTCACAGCAACGAATCTGGCGACCGGTGTCAAGGCATCAACGGTCGCGAATGAAGGCGGTGCCTATTCCTTCCCATTGCTCGGCATCGGAACCTATTCCATTGAAGCTACGGCGTCTGGCTTTCGAAGCGAGATGCGGAACCCAATCAAGATCGATGTGAACACCTCGCTGACAATCGATTTCTCGCTGCATGTCGCGGATACCTCACAAACCGTCGAAGTGAATGCGGGCGCGGTTGAGGTCGAGACCAACGACACGCAGATCGGACAGACGATCGAGTCCAAGCAGGTGACGGAAATTCCCTTGAATGGGCGCAGTTATACCGATCTTCTCGCGGTTCAAGCGCGCGTCGCACCCATCACAACCAGTGGTGTCGGAAATTCGACGTCGGGCGGTGGATTTGGCACCGTCCCAGTAGCCGGCGAGCAAAATACTGGGCAGTTCTCAATTCACGGTCAACGCGAGTCCGACAATGCTTACTATCTGAATGGTGTCAGCGTTCAGGAGACGATCGGTCAGCAGGCCGGCATCATTCCGAATTTGGACTCGATCGCTGAATTCCGGATTCTGAGCAGCAACGTTGATGCAGAGAACGGTGGATTCACCGGTGGCATCATCGATGTTGTCACCAAATCGGGGACAAGTCAGTTCCATGGATCTGTCTTCGAATTTCTGCGCAATACGGACCTTAGGGAGTTTGTACAAGCAGACAGCGAAAAGGGGATGCCGTGGCATCCCCCTGGATCGGTCGAGGCCTCTGAGTCGGCGCTCGGGTTGCTTCCCAGCATAGCCCTACCCTCCGCTCAGTCCGGGCCTGATTCTACTGCGGCGGAAAACGAGCTGCAACTTTGCGGTGAGTTCTGAAAGGATCACACTTAACCTTGAGGGAAAGTGGTCCGGCTGAAGAATCACCTTCCCCCCCAAGGAGGTACTCAGCATGCTGAGTAGCAATGTCAAGTATATCGGCCTGGACGTGCACAAGGAAGCGATTACCGTTGCGGTTCGCAATAGCGCGGGCAAGTTGGTTATGGAATCGATCGTCGAAACCAAAGCCAGAACTCTGCTCGATTTCCTCGATGGGCTGCGAGGAGAGCTGCATGTGACGTTGGAAGAGGGGACGTGGGCGGCCTGGCTGTACGACGTGCTCAAACCCCACGTGCGGGAGATCGTGGTGCCGCCTCCCGCACTGTTTCTGGGGTAGAGTAGATATCACACGGCAGATCTGGAAACTTGCTCCGAGGCTGTGGGATCTGCAGGTGCTTGAAACAGATCCTCCCAACCGGCGAGAATAGATATGGGAAGCTCGATTGTCCGTACGGTTGGATTAATTTCGCTGACCGCATGGACGGCCACGCAGTCGCCCTCCTCAAATGGGTCTGAAACCAACTCAATGTGTTCGCCATACAGATTCATGTGTTTGCCCACGATGTAGCCAAGCTTCTTAATTCGTGCGCATTTCTCGGAAGGCGACCGAACAGCTCTTGGCTCGGGATAGGACATGTGGCACCTCGGCAATGAGGAGATTTTGGTGCTAGGGAATGATGTTCTCCTCGATCGGCTTGAATTCCTATTTTCTTGCAACAGACTGAGAGAAAGCTGAGCTTTCAAATACACATTAGTTAGAAGTCTCTTCGTCGACCTTTTCGCCGCATAGGGTGGGGTGCACTTTTCGCGGCCCTATCTCCTATCCCCTCGATGAGAATTGTTGCCCAGAGAGGTTCCGGTTGAAACACCCCCGATACGTACATTACGTTTCGGTGAATTAACGGTTGGGCCACCAACGTCCCCAATTTCGGCTGTCACTCCCCAGAGCGATGGAAGATCTCTACTGAAGAATTTGCTTACTATAATCTGCGTCGAGTTCCCCATGATACTTTGGGCACTGCACCTTGAGCGTGCCCCGCGAGATCGGACGGTGCTCGAAACATGATTTGGCGTTATCTCATTGAAGGTCCGTGGGTCGTCTTTGTCGCATGCTGGGCGGTGGGCGCATTGAAGACGCGGAGGACCGTAAACCAGGAATCCTCCGCCTCACGTTACCCCATACTCTTTCTGGAAATTCTTGGCTTCGTCCTGCTCTTCAGCGACGCAGTGGAGATCGGAGTTCTTGGTCATCGCGTCGTCCCTCAGACGTACGGTCTTGCCGTTGTGGGCGTCGCACTCACGTGGATCGGCATCGCAATCGCTCTGTGGGCTCGCTGGCACCTGGGACAGTATTGGAGCGCCAGGGCCACACTCAAAGAAGACCACAAGCTCATCCGCAGTGGGCCTTACGCTTATTTCCGGCATCCCATTTATTCCGGATTAGACCTGGCCGCGGTAGGCGGAGCATTGGCGATTGACCAGTGGCGATGCGTCTTGGGAGTTGGCTTGATAATCCTGGGCTATTGGATCAAGGCGAACAAGGAAGAGTCCATGCTGACCGCGCAGTTTGGGGAAGCATTCCAAGAGCATCGCCGGCACACGGGTTTCCTGCTTCCGTGGTTTTGGTAACGCGTTATCGCGACTGAGAAGCCTCATTGTCGGCCGATGATGCGCGTATTGCGATCGGTTGACCGTCAATCCATCACTAACCCGTTTTTGGGGTTGGGGAAGGTTTGGCCACAACCCACCCGGAACCCCGGAGATGTATCAACAGAATGGCTCATCGGTGAAACGGCGTGTTCTCGTCAAACGAGGTGGACAAGGCAACGAACGACGGTACAAAGTGGCACCAAAAGCGGCACCGAGATTTCGTTGAAAATGGGCCAAACTCGCATTTGGCACTGCGTGCTGCCGGTGCCCATGGAGAGTCACAACGCTCGCTGGAATCAATGCAACTGGCGCGAGACCTCTACTGGACCTGCCTCGCTGAAGATCCAAGTTTCGCGCCGGCGTGGGCCGGTCTCGGCAGATGCTGCTGGTTTCTGGATAAATTTGCGGGTAGTTCTTCGGCAATTGCGGATTTGGCTCAAGCTGCATTTCAGCGGGCATTCGCCATCGATCCCGATCTGGCCAGTGCTCACCAGTTCTATACATTCGTGGAGGTCGACACCGGTCGCGCGGACGAAGCGATGTCGCGATTGATCAAACGACCATCCGCGCTCAGCGTCCCGGTCAAGCCTTCTTCGGTGAACGCGTAACGATCGTTCTGCGCAATGTTGCTTGCGTTCAGGTGGAGCTTGGCATCGATTGCTGCGTGACCGTGATTGACCGAGTCCGTGTCCTCTGGATAAAGAAGTACGGTGCTCCCGCCCGTCGCGGTGACCGACTGTGGAATCTTGAACGGAGAAATCAAGCTCACCGTACCGTCGGTATTCACGATCGGCTGTTGAAATCCAGGTGTCTGGTCCGCTGGCTGGGAGAAAAGTCCATTGGCGCCTGGATAGGTTCCGAAGTAGAAGTCGAAGGAACGATTCTCTTGGAAAAGAACGAAGACGTATTTAATCTTCTTTCGAAGCAGATCGAGTTTTTCATCGTGGGTGAGGGAAGGTGAGTCTTCCACGCTGAGCGTGTGGCGGGCGACCCCCGCGCCTGATTTCGGCGCGATCACCACAACTTTTCTCTGGTCGTCGTCGCCATCGCTCTTGCCTTCCTGGGCAGAAAGCCAAAGGGGTTGCATCACGAGCGCAAACGTCATCAGGGACGCGCATCCGGATCGAATCCAATGATAGTTTCCCATGTCGATTCCTTTCACAAATGGAAGTTTGTAGGTAATTGCCGGCTGTCTCAACTCAAGAGGGCGCCATGTTGCCTGCAAAAAGCTTGACTGGCAATCTTTAGCAGGCCGATGTGAATAGACCTTTTCTCCAGCGTGAATATAGATCGGGGTATTCAGAGGAAAAGCCGGGAAAGAAAATCGAATTCGATATCGTTGGCGAGATGCGTTCGAATGCAGTTCTTCACCTTGAGAGATTCTCGCGGTGACAGAAATTCATCTCGCATTCGTTGCACTGTAATCTCCGCTGCGTTTCATGCGCGCCTGGAATCTGAGATGAAGCGCGCACAAGCGACCAAAAACAACCAACTCATTGGCCGTTGTCTCATTCGCGAGTTGCAACGGTCAACATTGCGAGGTGATATGGAAGACATTACTAAACAACGAAACGTCGATTGGATGCGCGCTCAATTGGAATCCGAGCGGCTTGAGATGGCAGAACTGCTGAACGAAATTACTGCCGCGCCCAAAAAGAATAATCGCAAGCGTGCGGCGATTTTTGGTTATTCCATTGTCGTCTCGGACTTGAGAAAGATCGCCCGCAATCTGAGCATGCTTGAGAGCGGGCGGAAACCGAATCACGCTGCCTCCTAGTTGAAATTCGATGACATGATTTCAGTTAGGATCCGCTAACCCAGGCCGGTTGTTCCGCACGTCGCCGACTTCGCTGCTCGCCAAGGGCGCCCAACATTGTCAGAGCGGAGGGACGGCCCTTCACCAGCCGCATTGCACTTAGAAGTTGAAAAATTCCTTGCGGAGCGCGTCCTCATAGGCCTTTTTTGCGGCCTTCGCTTTCTCCCTGGTTTCTTCCTCGCGCATGCCAGCGTTCTCCCATTTATCGATTTCAGCCACGGAATGATTCACGGACGCTAGTTGCTCTTCCTGCCGGATCGCTTCAATCCACTCATTCACGGCTGACTTATAGCCGCTCTGCATCAGGTCAAGTTTCGAGACGTCAATGGACATGTTGTGTGTTTTCCATTGGCAAATCTAGGCGGCACATGTGAATAGATGATGTATGGGGCATATTCCACGAGTTCTGGAAGGATCGACGGTCTTCCGACCGGGGCTCAGAAATCTGTGAACTTGTTCCTCGAGAGATCTTGACGACTGCCGTGCTGCGATATGGCCGATGTCGGGCAAGGGCATGTGCGCCTCTTATGCCGAAACGACGAAACGACGGTGTCCATCGATACATCTCCAGTCACCCGAAATATGTACGATCGCCGCCACCCGGAGGGATTCATGGCTGACGTCCTCATCACGACGCCGCGGGGGCAAATGCGGTGCTATCTTGCCAGGCCCACAGGTTCAAATGCGCATCCAGGGGTGATCGTGTTACATGATGTTGGTGGCATGAGCAAAGACCACCGAAATCAGGCTGATTGGCTTGCTGAGGCTGGCTTCCTGGCACTCGCCGTTGATCTTTACTATTTGGGTGGAATGTTGCGCTGCATTCGCGCAGTGGCTCGCGATCTGATCGCTCGATCCGGCCCGGCATTTGACGATGTCGAAGCATGTCGTTCATGGCTTGCACGCGATGGAGATTGTACTGGCAAGATTGGCGTCATTGGCTTCTGCATGGGAGGCGGATTCGCACTGATGCTCGTATCCGGTCACGGCTTCTCAGCCGCGAGCATCAATTACGGCGGAAAACTGCCTCCAGACGTCGACACATTTCTTCAAGCAGCATGCCCTGTGGTTGGGAGCTACGGGGGCACGAGCCGTTGGGAGCAAGGTGCCGCCGCGGAGTTGGAGCGGGCACTGACTCGTGCGCTCATTCCACACGATGTGAAGGAATACCCGGACGCAGGACATTCCTTCATGAACAATAAGGAGCAATTTTGGTTCAAACTCCTACGCTTCGCCGGAATCGCATACGACGAACCAGCCGCAATGGATGCGAGGCGCCGAATTGCAGCTTTCTTCCATACTCATCTTGGTTGATCGATGGAGCCGAGCTGGAGGGCAGCGAATTTTCTCAATTCGTCGCCTGGGATGAAAAGGGACAGGGGTAGGCAGCCAGGAACGGTTCAACCGCTTTCTTAAGATAATCCATCCACAGCTCTCAGGAGGGCGAACATGAAGATCGCAACGTCCCAAACGAGCGTACATGATTTCTACGTCTGCCCTGCGTGCAAGGGGCACCTGCGAGAAGAACAGGATCTGCTTCTCTGCTCCACCTGTTCCCAGACTTACCCGACCAGGGAAGGGATCTGTGACTTCCTTCGAGAAAAGCTGGCGCAAAGCGCCGACTCTGAGCTGCGCAGAATGACGACCATCGATCGCATGGCGGCCATTTACGAGACCAGGCTGTGGTATCCAATAGTTCTCAACCTTTTCGGTGGATTTCACTGCCTGTCGCTTGAACAGCTCATTCGCACCGTCACTGAGAAATTGGAGTCGACAAATGGACGCTTGATCGATATTGCCTGTGGCCCTGGAACCTATGGCCGGCGGATTGCGTCACCTTCGAAAGAGGTATTCGGAATCGATGTATCGATGGGGATGCTTCGGCAGGGAGTGGCTTACACAATGAAAGAAGACATTTGTGATATGCATTTCGCCCGCGCAAGGGTCGAGGCGCTGCCCTTCGCAAGCGGCTTCTTCGACGGCGCGCTTTGTTGTGGCTCACTCCATCTGTTCACAGACACGGTGAAAGCACTGCGGGAGATCGCGCGGGTGATGAAGCCGGGCGCAGTGCTTTCGGTATTCACATTTACGGCAGGTAGCGCAGGCATCTTGAAGTTTCGTGGGGTGCGAGAGTGGTATCGCAGAGAGCATAGCCTCCATGTGTTTGAAATCCCCGAGATGGAACAATACCTAAGGGCTTCGGGTTTTGAGGGATTCCGGCCGGAAGTGTCGAGGGTGTTTAGAATTTTGTGTAAGTGCAAGTTCCTCAAAACAAGGAGGGACGTATGGGAATCGACAAAGGAATCATCGACAAGCTGCTTGCGGATTACAAGGGACCTGAGG
>CZKL01000128.1_pt1 | contig 24312 bp, 23 predicted proteins | sample 1122441 | NCBI WGS metagenome assembly CZKL01 (sample SAMEA3539301, study PRJEB10725) | soil metagenome | biome: tundra; feature: field; material: soil | place: USA | collected 2010-05 | depth 0.15 m
GGTGATCTTTCTTTCCTCTGCGACTTTCGCCAGGAATGCCGTTTCGCCGTGCACCATCGTGTCGCGAAATGCCATGGCATCGATTGCGATCACTGGCTTTTCGCAGGCGTTCGCCTCAACCTGAATCATGCCAAAACCCTCCAGTCGCGAGGGTGCAGCGTAGATATCGCAGGCAGACAACAAATAGGGCATGAAATTCTGCGAGACGACATTCGTCGAGAAAACGACCTTATGGGCGATGCCCAGATCTTCCGCCAGTTTGAGGTCGATCAGGTTCTGTCGTTCAGTACGGGGTTGAGGCCACACCTTACAGACATATCTCCAGTCGGGGACCTCGCTATCGATCAGCGCTAGCGCCCGCATGACCTCCTGAGCGCCCTTGGACGCGCCGTCGCCGCCGGCAGTCAGGATCATCAACTGGTCCCTCGATATTCCCAAAGCCTCGCGGATCGACTGGACCTTGAAGTCATCGCGCCTGTGCGGCGCGTAGCGGTCCGTGCCGCATCCCACAGGAAGCACCACAATGTTGTCTCCCTTGATGCCATCCCTGATATAAACCTCCTTCACCCAGTTGGAGGTGACCAGAATAAGCGGCAGAGCGTCCAGCAATTCACGATGTTCCGCAACATAACCATCCGCCACGAGCCATGGCACAGCCTTCATCCCAAACTGCTGCGGGTGCTGGACCAAATGCGGAAGATGGCCCCAGAACCCCACGCCCACCACGATATCCGGCTGGAACCAGCGGTAGTACCACTCTTTTTCCAAGTCCGATTCCAGGTGGACCGGGTGAACATCCACGCCCATCTCGGACAGGCCGCTGCATAACAGTTCACCTTGCAGAGCCAAGCCTGCCGCAGGCGCCGGATATTCACTCAGTACAAGTACTTTCACTCTTCGATCTCCCAGGATGCAATGTGTTCTGCTGCTGCTTCAACCGAGTCAAAACACCAAAAACCTTCTTCTCGAGGTGCGCTTTGCGTCTCCCAACTCTTGGCTCCGTACCCGTAGACGTCCGTAATGAGCCGGCGCTTTTCAAGCCAGACGCTCTCTCTCAACACATCCCTCCGATCAGCGTCGTCGCGAACGCGAGGGGAGTACGCACGCGCTCCATCTTCATAAGCAAAGAGCCACAGTTGCTTTGTGTCGATGCTACCTGCCTGCCAAAGTTCGACCACGTTTCGGCAGCACTCCTCGTGTCGGCGATGACGTGTATATTCGCCCCTTGGGCCATGAGTGAGAATCAAGCTGTAACTGTTTCCAGCTAATAATCGGGCTATGGTTTCCTGAACTTGTTCGATTGGTAACGGCGCTTGGTCGGGCTCATCATCCAGATCCGCCATCTCGCCCACCGCCCCCAATTGCTCCAGAACCCGGTAAAACTTTGGTGCACGGTCCGGATCGGATGCTCTACAAAGGGTCACAATCCGCCAATCAAAATCCGGATGGGCGAGTATGTATCCACCGCACCAAAGCGTCTCGTCATCCGGGTGGGCGACGACAACTGCGGCCCGCAAGCGCGGGCCTGATATCACCTCATCGAACTGGACTGGGGTCATTGTTCTCCACGGGAACTATTAGAGAAGTTTGCGTGCGAGAACCAATTCTGCATCGTAATTGTCAAATCCCTTCATGACTTTGCCTCGCGCGCAAATATTTTCATCTAAAACCTTTTCATAGCGGCTATGTACATAGCTGGTCATTAAGGATCAGGACGGCAAATTCCACTCGTCGCATGTTCCCGTCTGGACGATTACGTTTTGTGAGGAATTCATATTTTCGTCGTCCGCAGTCTAAGCGCATTCGCAATCACTGAGACCGAGCTGAAACTCATGGCGGCCGCCGCAATCATCGGATTCAAAAGCAGGCCGAAAGCTGGAAAGAGCACTCCTGCGGCGAGCGGCACACCAACGGCGTTATAGACGAAAGCGAAGAACAGGTTCTCGCGGATGTTGCGCATCGTCGACTTGCTGAGATGACGGGCGCGAAGAATGCCACGCAGATCGCCCTTCAACAACGTGATGCCGCCAGCCTCCATGGCCACATCGGTACCTGTGCCCATGGCGATGCCGAGATCAGCCTGGGCAAGGGCAGGCGCGTCATTGACCCCATCGCCAGCCATCGCAACGATAGCACCCATTCGCTGAAACTCTTTGACCACCTCGGCCTTCGTTTGAGGCAACACGTCGGCTTTAAACTCGATGCCAAGCTGATCGGCAACTGCCTTGGCGGTTGTTGCGTTGTCTCCGGTGACCATGATGACGTTCAAGCGCGCCGCCCGTAGTTCGCGAATCGCGTCGGGTGTGGATTCCTTGATGGGATCGGCAACTCCCACGATTCCAGCGGCCTTGCCATCCAAGGCAACCAGCATGACCGTCTGGCCTTGTTTCCGCAGCTCTTCGGCCTGATTGAGGAGCGGGGTAGGATCGATGGAAAGGGTCCTGAACAGTTCCGCGTTGCCCACTGCTATGTGCTTGTCGGACACCGTTCCCGTCACACCCTTGCCCGTGATGGAGTTGAACCCAGCCACGTCAGCCATGATAAGGTGCTTTGTTTCAGCGCCTTTTACGATGGCTGCGGCGAGAGGATGCTCGCTGGAACGCTCGACACTGGCAACAAATTGCAACAAGGTCGATTCATCAATCCCCTGCTGGGGGATAACGGAAGTGAGCGTCGGCTTCCCTTCCGTGAGGGTCCCCGTCTTGTCGATGATCAGCGTGTCGACTTTGCCGAAGATTTCGAGCGCCTCCGCATTGCGGATGAGAATCCCGCCACGAGCACCACGGCCGGTCCCCACCATGATCGCCATGGGAGTCGCGAGCCCGAGAGCGCACGGACAAGCGACAATCAACACCGCAACGGCATTCACGAGAGCATGAGCAAAGCGGGGTTCTGGACCGACAAAGAGCCACACAACGAAGGTGATGACGGCCGCCACGATCACCGCCGGGACAAAGTACGAAGAAACGCGATCCGCGAGCCGTTGAATTGGTGCTCGGGAACGCTGTGCCTCGCTGACCATCTTCACAATCTGCGACAACAGGGTGTCGGCGCCAATGCGCTCTGCACGCATCACGAATCCGCCCGTTCCGTTGACCGTCCCCGCCGTCACCTTCGCGCACGCGACTTTCTCCACCGGAATCGGCTCTCCGCTGATCATCGATTCATCGATTGAACTGTGGCCTTCCAGCACGATCCCGTCCACGGGCACCTTCTCGCCTGGGCGTACACGGAGTCGGTTGCCGACTTGCACCTGGTCCAGTGGCACATCAGCTTCGCTGCCCTTGTCGTCAAGCCTCCTGGCGTTTTTTGGAGCGAGGCCGAGCAGCGCTCGAATCGCACTGCTGGTTTGGCTGCGCGCCCGCAGCTCCATCACCTGACCTAAAAGAACGAGCGCGACGATCACCGCAGCAGGCTCGTAGTACACATCGATCTGTCCTCCGCTCCCACGAAGCGATGATGGAAAGATCCGCGGAACGATTGTCGCTAAAACGCTGTAGATATAAGCCGAGCCGGTACCAAGGCTGATCAGCGTGAACATATTGAGACTGCGATGCACCACCGATTGCCAACCTCGAACAAAGAAGGGTAGCCCGCACCACAGGATTACTGGAGTCGCCAGCCCGAACTCAATCCAGGCCCATATTCTCAGCGAGAACAGGTGTCGCATGGGCATGGAAGGCATGAACGCTGAAACCATCAGCGCCAGCAAGGGTACGGCGAGCGCGATGCTGATCCAAAGCCGCCTCGTCATATCGGCGAGTTCTGGATTGGAGTCTTCAACGGTCACTTCCCGAGGTTCGAGCGCCATGCCGCAGATTGGGCAGGAGCCAGGCGCATTGCGCACGATCTGCGGATGCATCGGGCAAGTGTATTCCGTGTGCTTTGCGGGTGCGGGGGCGGTCGATCTTTCCAGTGTCATGCCGCACTTCGGGCAGTTGCCCGGACCCGCTTGTTTGATTTCCGGATGCATTGGACAGGTGTATTCGCCTTGCTGGGCGGTCTTCGCCTGCGCCCGTGAAGGGGATGCACTCGGAGTGTTCTGCGCGTATTTCTCTGGCGCCGTCCGAAACTTAGTGGCACAGCCTTGGCTGCATAAGTAGAAAGTGGCACCCTGAAATGCAACGCTCGCCGCAGTTTTCGAGGGATCGACTTCCATTCCGCAAACGGGATCGTGCTCTTGAGCCCGCGGCACTGGACGATTATGGCCAGGTTCACTCATCCGACTACACCTCGATCGTGAAGGCCCTGCTTTTCAGCGACAGACCTGATCAATCGGGAAAACGTGCCGTAGTGCTGCGCCATATTTGCCGACCATGACTTCCCGTCGACGCGTCCAATCTTCTTCCAATACTCCTGGAGGGTCCGGTCGTAGGCGTCAATCGCCGACTTTAGCACTTCTGGACGATATGTTTCCTCGTGGCAGAAGCTCTCAATGGCCATGCGGGACTTTTGGGGAGACTCTTCTGCAACATAGCCGAGCACAACTCCATCTACCGGAAAGGTGTTTGGCGGCAACCGAAGCAGATCGATCATCGCTTGTGGGTCGCGGCGAATTCCGCCGATGGGGACAACGCCGAGACCGAAGGCGCGTGCCGCAGTCAAAAGCGTCGCCATCGCAATTCCGGCATCGCTGACCGCAGCCAGTATCCCTTCAAGGGTGCGTTGGAATACCTGCTCTGCACCGGCCTTCTTTACGCCCAGGCCAGTCTTGTAGAGGTCTGCGATGACCGCGATGAACACCGGGGCCCGCGCGATCCATGGCTGGCCCCCGGCAATCTCGGCTATGCGTGCGCGGCTGTCCGCGTTGCGGACGACCACAAGCGATATCTCGTGACTGTTGGTGGAGGTCGGAGCACGACGGGCGGATTCGATGATAGCTTCAAGAACTCCGTCCGGGATTGGGTCGGTCTTATAGCTGCGGCTGCTGTGGTGAGCCTGCAATAGGCGGATGGTCTCATTCATCGAGGCTCCTCGTTTGCGTCGACCAGCAATGATCAAGAACCTAACAAACCAACTTGACCGCGACTGCATTGATTTCTTCGCTACACAGTCAGCGCAGGGTAGTCGGTATAGCCATGTGGCCCCGATGTAAAGAAAGTGCTTCCGTCTGGCACATTGAGCGGCGCATTGCTCGTAAACCGAACCGGAAGGTCTGGGTTCGCAATAAACAATTGACCGAACGCAACTGCATCCGCCTCACCGTCCCCGATGACCTGATTCGCTTGTGCCAGAGTGTATTTTTCATTCGCGATATATACGCCGCCGAATTGCTTCTTGAGTTGCGGACCCAATCGGTCGGGTCCGAAATACTCACGCGCAAACAGGAAGCCGAGTTCGCGCCTCCCTAGCTCACGCGCCACATAGCCGAAGGTTGCCGGCGGATTTGAATCGTGCATATCCTGAGAATCGCCACGCGGTGCCAGATGCATACCCACGCGCTTGGCGCCCCAAACTGAGATCGATGCATCGGCCACTTCAAGCATGAGCCTGGCGCGGTTTTCAATCGATCCGCCGTATTCGTCCGTGCGATGATTGGATCCGTCCTGCAAGAACTGATCGATCAGGTAGCCATTGGCCCCGTGTATCTCGACGCCGTCAAAGCCAGCCAACTTTGCGTTTTCTGCTCCGTTGCGGAAGGCCTCGACGATACCAGGAATCTCGGACGTCTCAAGTGCGCGTGGTGTCATATAATCGGAAACAGGACGCACCAGGCTTACATGGCCTGCGGGCCGGATAGCGCTAGGAGCAACCGGAAGTTTACCGTCCAGAAAGCGTGGGTCTGAGATACGGCCCACATGCCGGAGTTGTGCAAAGATTCGACCGCCAGCTTGGTGCACTGACTGTGTCACCAGCTTCCAGGCTTCGATTTGCTGCGGCAACCAGATGCCCGTCACATTCGCATAGCCAACGCCTTGCGGTACAACCGGGATGCCTTCGGAGATGATAAGGCCCGCACCTGCCCGCTGTGTATAGTATTCGACCATTAGTTGCGTCGGAAGGTGCTTTGAAGTGCCCCGCAAACGAGTAAGCGGAGCCATAATAATTCGATTCGGCAGGTGGATCTCGCCGATCTGGATTGGATCCAACAGAGAAATCATTGGTTTGAGCCCTTCCGGACATCTGTTCCGTTGCTTAGGATGTTCACTCAGATAGAAGGTGCGCCTGTCTCAGGGCTGAAGGTGAATCGGAGGCTTCGAGAGCGATCGTTACCAGACCGGAGGAGACGAGAGGACCAGCGGATACGGCCCCCCAGAGTGTGAGCGTATTCTTTCGATACTTTCGGCCGCCCGAACATGAGCAGACGATGGATTGCATGGCTGTCAAAAGAACGGCCAGTCTTAGTCCGCCTTGCGCCAGGTCGCGTCGCGGTCATACCGTTTGAGAGTTTTGGCGACTTCCTCAGTCTTGGGGCCTAGGTCTTTCTCGTAAACGATTCCGTCCTTGGCCACAAGGAAGGTCATCACTCCAGACGACCGATATTCCGCCGGATAGGCAAGAAAAGCGAATCCGCGCGTCATTTTTCCATCCACGATATAACTTTGCGAACCGCCGGGTGGGCGGGCTCCCTGTCCCTTGAGTACGCGAAAGTAGTAGCCATGAAACGGCTGTGGTTTCTGACCCGCATTTTCCGCATAACCCTCACGCTCAGCGGAAGCCACAAAGGGACCGAGAGGGCTTGCGGTTTCGCTCGAAGCTGCTTTCCAGTACAGCCCATTGTGCTTGTCCTGATCGCTCAGGATCGTCTGCGCATATTGTCTTTCAGTGTCGCCATCATGTGGCTGGGATTCGTACTCCTTCTCAGCGTCCACGAGTTCGCCGCACACTTGAATGACCGTCAACTCGTTCTCCCCAACTCTTCGATACAGAATCTCGTTTTTTCCCGCTGCAGTATCGAAATACCACGAAGCGCCTTTCTGGACGAGGGGAATCGGCGTAGGCCAGTTTTCCGCGCCGATGTAGAGTGTAGTGAGTCCATCCTCACTTACCAGTCGATGCATCTGCTGATATTTCTGCACGAACTGCGCCCGGTGTTGCTTATCTTCCGCTTCGTCGCCTGTTGAGAGGATATCCTTTGCGTTCGCTCCAAGCACATTGAAAAGGGACGGTTCATCTTCTTTCTGGAGAGCCGTTACTAATGCTTCACTGGCTTCTGCCCCGGACGAATAGGTTTGCTGGCCTGCTTCAATCGGGTGAACCTGGGCTCTTCGCACCGACGACTCGTCTCCAGCTACAACTGGCTGATGAGAGGTTGACTGTCCCGCAACCGCCATCGGAGCTATACCGAGGCAAATCACCAGCGTCAGCAATGCGCCCGCGCCAACTCCAACCAGATTTCTCCGACAAGAAATACTTCTTTCAATCGAAATCATTAGTCTCTCCATCCTGCCATTTCCAAAGCGGCCTCAAGAATCGTTAAGAGTCGGAATGAAACCTCGGCTACTAGTGGTGGCCGCCGCCATGGGACCCACCACCACCTCCTCCGCCGCGTGAACCACCACCGCCGCCACGCGAGCCGCCGAATGAGCCGCCACGCATACTGGACGCGCCGCGCGCAGCATTACCACGCGCAACGCTGCCGTGGCCGACCCCGGCGAGAGCGCCTGAACGCACACCGTTATTCCCGCGCGCTCCTGACCCACCATAACCACGCAGACTACTGTCTCCGCGCGCGAAGGATCCCTGTCCGCGGTAATCACCACGCATGTAGGCGTTGCGGTTATAGAACGTGCTGCTGCGAGACATATATCGCCCGCCGCCAAACATCAACCCACGGTTGCGCCAATCGAGGCCCCATCCGTGCCAGCCCCAGCCATACCCAAAGAATGGTCCCATGCCGAATCCAACACCGAAAGAGAGGTACGGGTCCCCAACGCCCCACCACGGATAGAATCCCGGCCAAAGTCCGACCGGATATCCATATACCAACTCCGGATCATAGTCGGGTACATACACCACATCCGGATTCTCCGGTTGAATGCTGACCGTGTCCCCCTGGTTCGTCACGCTTTGCTGTGGCGTTGTGCTTAAGTGGCCCGCATTTTCGGCTTTGCTCCGCATGAATTGGATGGCGGTCATGATATCCGCCTGCTGGTTGTAATTCGTATCGCCCAGTTCCGAGGTCCACGAGAGATTCTTGTCCATGTCGGCAAGCACAGATGGGAACTGTGTCAAGCCCTTTACGCTGGGGTCCCAGTCCTGCCTGTCGACTTCCACACCCAGCGCCGCACCGGTCAGATTTGGATTCTGCTGGAGAAATCTCTCCGCTTCGACAATCTGCGTTGGATAAGTAGAAGCGGCAAGAATCTGCGCAACCAGGGCATCCGGGTAGAGCGCGATCGGCGCAACCAACTGCTGCAACTGTTCCGGAGCCAATGGAGCGGAAGGAGGCTGGGCAGCGTTTAGAGCCCCAGGTCCGGGCTGCTGAACCGCCCACAACTGGATCGGCCCCAATGCAAGGGTGACTCCAAACACGCCGATACCAGCCAGAAGTTGCCTGGACCACTCCGTCAGGATTCTCATATGTATGCCCCATGAAAACGAGTCTCAACGCTCGCAGGGTTATGGGTGCATTTAATTCCCGAAAGATATGCAGACCATCCAGCTTGGATGCGATTCACAAGTAATGATCGCCTCTGTGATTCAACTACTCGCCGGGCGAATCATCTGTTCCCTTTTGCTCATTCTGATTGTCTTCAGGGCCTGAGAACCCCAGCGATCAAGATTGCGAGTCCGTTCCATGCGATTTGCACCCCGATGCAGAGCAAAATGAACGCAACGACCCGCAGAATGCCATGAGCAGTGGACGGAGGAATGATCTTGGTGATCTTTGAAGCATACGCGTAGCAGAAATAGACGAGCACACTGAGAACGACCACGGCAAGAAACACGCCAATATGGGCCTGAACATCTCTCGAAATATCGCGATTCGAGATGTGAGCGGTGAGTGTCAGCAGCGCGACAAGCGTCCCCGGACCCGAGGTTACGGGAAAGGTGAATGGATAGAACGTTGCCTGCTCAAGGTACTGTGTCCGTGTTTCGGCTCGTACCTCGCTTTCCTCCTCCTTGTTCTTAACAATCGCGCGTGCATCCCTCTCGTTCAGTACCGACCATCCCATCGCCGCTATCACAATGCCGCCGGAGAGTTGGACGATCGGCAAAGAGATTCCGAAGAAGTTGAGAATGGCGGCGCCCAGAAGTTCAATGATGGCTAGAAAGATGATGTTATTGATTGCGATCTTGCGCGCCAGAGACCGATAGACGGCTGGTGGTGCTTCGCCGGCGAGGCCAAGAAACACGAGAGCGGACCCGAGCGGATTGATCAGCGGTAAAAGCACACTGAAGGCGATAAGAAACGACTTCCAAACGAGCAACAGCAGTCCCCTTACTTATGGCCTCAGTCTCTTTGCCGCAGCCAGAGCTGACCTGGCCAGACTCGGCTCCCACGGAGTTCTCCGGCCTAGACGCCGATTTCGTGCAAGGCTAGAAAAGCCTCCAACAAAACGCGGGGATTGAATTGGCCCTGGCATACGGGCGGCGCCTTCCGGTCCAGGCCAAGCAATGAATAAACCGCCGTCTGCGCAGAGCGAATGGAGTACTCAACTGTGAACACCACATCGTCTGGAAGTTCGCAATACTGCCCGACGAAGGCCAGGTTCTTCGACCCCTCCGGTACGACCTGAGGGCGATCGCCCTTGCTTCGCGGAAGAAACTGGCTGGTGATGAAGGGCATCATGCAAGGAATACAGACGCAGGCATCGAGAATCCTAGCGCCGTGCTCCTGGAGGCGCGGGGCCGAGGATCTCCGTCATGATTTCGCGCCCCGTGCATATGGACATAGGCTTCTTCACGAAGTTGCCCGGTACATCAATGAACAGTCCATACCCCCAGAAGACCTGTACTCCCTCTGGCTGCGCAATGAAATGTGGTTGGTGAGGCAACACGATTGAGGCCAGCCAACTGGATTCCGTGAAGGTGATGAGTCCGCCTTCTCCGGGGACGTTGCCGGTCAAGTCCCGGATCAGGTCGAAGAACGTTGAGTCGTGGAGGGTGGTCGTGAAAGACATCCACTTGGATTGCCCGATGTGATCGGCAAAGTTCGAAGGATGCCCGAAATGCGTCTGCCCTGCCGCAATCCGTTCCCAGAGGGCCCAGGAACCGCCATCCGCTTTCCCTAGTAGAGCGGCGGCCGAGTCCATTGAACCTAGGCTCGAGCCCTCGGTCATCGACCCAAGAGTTACGATGACTCCGTCCTGCTCTTTAACGCCGATCTCCCTGACACAACCGCCCTCTTTGACGATGATCTTCTCGACAGTAAAACCGTCTTTGCCAGGCGCGAATGCGAGGTCAGTTACAGTTGTGTCGAGCATGAACTTCATACCCCGTTCTTCGAGCCATTTGTGAAGCGGACGGACCATCGAATCGTACTGGTTGTAGACAGTGCGCATAATGCCGGTAAGCGTATTGAAACCGGAAACCATGTGAGTGAAGCGCACCAGATAGCGTTTGAACTCAACGGCGCTATGCCAGGGCTGGAAAGCGAAGGTGGTACACCACATGTGCCAGAAGTCCGTCTCAAAGAATCCCGGGGCAAACTGATCGGAGATCGCAGTCCGTCCAAGAAATTCCTCCGGCTCGATCGTCAGGCGCTCAAGGTTGAGAATATCCTTCTCCCTCAAACCAAAACTGGGACTATCGACCCTGTGACCATCTCGAAAAAGGCGCGCCTTGGAGGCGGTCTTCATGGTCTCGTTCCAGTCAAATATCTCCTGCGTCACCGTCCTGGTTCCATCGAGAGTCGGAATCGATGAAAAGAGGTCGTATGTGCACAGATAATTCCTCTCAATCATGCGGCCGCCGCGCATCACATAGCCCTCAGTCGCGTTCCCGGCCGCGTCAAGGCTGCCCCCAATCCGGGAAGACTCTTCCAGGATCGTGATTGTTTGCCCTTGCACATCTCCGTCGCGAATGAGGAAAACTGCAGCGGCAAGAGAAGCGATGCCCCCGCCCACAAGATATGTTGCCGCGCTATCATCACGTCGGTTCACAGCGATCACTTCACACTTTCTCTTGCCTGGCGCTCGCGCTAACGGACTCTAAACGTGAGTGCTTCGAGCGCCCAATGCGATTGTCAATCGGCAATGCGGGAATGACTGTATCTAATTGATCAGATGGTCGGCCGTCCCAGGCCGGAGAATCATGCCGAGAGCGCGCTGGAAAGGCTTCGGCACACTGCGCAGACGTTTAACGATTGCCGTGGTGCCCAAAATGAAGGCCATTTGCCACGCACTGGTTCCGCACTTGCAGCAATCCGCCGCCAGCGTAACTGATTCGAAGAAACCGGGAGAAAGCAATGTCAGCAACAAACTCAGTTGTCGCCGTCTACGACTCTCACGAGCAGGCGGAACGCGCCATTAAGGCGCTCCAACAGGCCGGAGTCGACATGAAGAGCCTCTCGATCGCGGGCAGAGGCACGCACATCGATGAACATGTCGTCGGCTACTACAACGCTGGTGACCGGATGAAGTACTGGGGCAAGGTTGGAGCATTCTGGGGTGGCTTCTGGGGACTGCTCTTTGGATCCGCACTCTTTGCAATACCAGGCATTGGACCAGTTCTCGTTGCAGGTCCGCTGGTTAGCTGGATTGTCGCAGGCCTTGAGGGAGCGGTTGTTGTCGGCGGGGTCAGCGCTCTCGGAGCAGGCCTGGTGAGCATTGGAATTCCGAAGGACAGCGTCATCAAGTATGAGGCAGCATTGAAGACCGACAAGTTTCTGTTGATCGTCCATGGTTCACCTGACGCTGTGTATGGCGCAAGATTCATTCTCGACGGTTCCGGCACCGGCAACTACTGTGTCCATGGCCAGCCGATGCTGACCAGCTGACATTGTTTGCGCAACGGTTTGGACGGTTCTTCCAGGTCAGAACTCATTCGGCCCCCTCAGAGAGCCGATCGATCTTTTGCACGCAATTCCGCCAGCCAGATCCACTCTAAGCAATTCCGGATCGGAATAGGACGAAATCAATATGTACCCAGAATTCAACGCACAAAGTTCTGAGCCATTCGCAGTGCGGAAGAAGCTAAACGACCAGCACATTCTTCCGAATCCAAGTCTTGCCGCCGACGGGTTCAACGTCTGGTGGCAGAAGACCGCAGCACAGAATATGGCAATGGTCACCGAAGCGACGGACCTTATGCGTGCACACCGTCTAGTCAGCTCTGCGCGCCAGCCTCGCGCCTGGCAAGCGCATTGATCACCGTTTGTGTCGGGCGACGTGAAGCATCCCAATCATCGGCCAAGGTACCACAGAGGCATCAAAACTCCCGTAATGCCTATAAGGAGAAGCCCAAGCGACTTCGAATCTCTTTCACTGATCCCGCGATTGATGCTGATGCACCGCGCTCAGATGTCCAAAGGAGCACAGCCTTTGCTCTCACAACAACGGAGACTTGAATTTAAGTCAATCTAATGAATGATCGAGGGCCATCATGCCGGACGTTCATCCCTTCCCTTCTATCCCGACGAGCATCCTGGTGCCCATCGACTTTAGCCCGTCCTCTCAAGCGGCTTTGGATGCAGCAAGCGATCTAGCTGAACATTTTAAGGCCAGCCTTGTCCTGGTCAACGTCGTTTCCTGCCTTTCATTTTTCGCTCTTACGTATGCTATTTCCTACGATGCTCTCCGAAGGAAGATGGGGGCTCACGCTGAGCGTCTTCTAGCCAAGTGCCAGTTAGCTCTCACGGCGAGAGGCGTCAACTCAAGTTTTAGTGTCGAATACGGCAATGACGTTGCCGCAGCCATCGTCGATGTTGCAGAACGCGAACATGTCGACATGGTCGTAATCTCCACTCACGGCATCTCCGTTGGCATCCCCTTGTCTTCGGCTCGATCGCCGAGAAGGTCGTGAAGCTCGTGCAATGCCCACTCTTGCTTCTCCACTCAGCCAATCCTGAGTCGCACCTAAAGAGCCCTTCAAACCGCCTAATGGAATGGTGGTAGCGAGATTAGCGGTACAAGCAGCCAATGGTGAACTCGAATAACCTTGTCGCCCCGCCATCAAACAGTCCGGCCGTAGAACCGGCTCAGGATGGCGCCCCGGCTGGCCTCACGAACGGAGAAGCGCGCGCCCGCCTTGAAAAAGACGGTCCCAATGCAATGCCGGACACGTCTGCTCATCCACTGCGCGATGCATTGGCTAAATTTTGGGCGCCCGTACCATGGCTGCTGGAAGCGTCCATCGTGCTTGAGACCGTCCTGCATAAGTATTACGAAGCTGCTGTCATAGCGGCTCTGCTCCTTTTCAACGCGGCACTTGCCTACTTCCAGGAGAGTCGCGCTCAGGCCACCCTTGTTGCTCTCAAATCCCGTCTGGCACTTAACACCTCTGTTCAGCGAGACGGCGAATGGAAGACCGTACCCGCCGGGGAATTGGTATGCGGCGACCTGGTGAAGCTTTCACTCGGCGGCGTGGTCGCCGCCGATGTGCACCTGACGGGTGGGTCGGTCGAACTCGACCAGTCGATGCTCACCGGCGAATCTCTCCCCATTGACGCCGGCGCCGGAACAGACACATTTGCAGGGGCTCTGGTGCGGCGCGGCGAAGCCACCGCCATTGTTACTGCTACGGGTACGCGCACCAAATTCGGCCGCACGGCGGAACTCATTCGGTCAGCGCACGTTGTGAGTACGCAGCAAAAGGCCGTCCTCAGGATTATCCGCAACCTCGCGGTTTTCAATTGCCTCATCATCGTTGCGATGGGAGCCTATGCCTATCACCATGCGATGCCATCAAGCGAGATGATTCCATTGTTGCTGACCTCGGTCCTAGCCATCATCCCAGTCGCCTTACCGGCAACATTCACTCTCGCTGCCGCGATGGGAGCCCGTGCTCTCGCGAAGCAAGGTGTGTTGCCAACACGGCTTTCTGCCGTGGACGAAGCCGCATCGATCGATGTGTTGTGCTCAGACAAGACAGGAACTCTGACCTGCAATGAACTAACCGTCACAAGCGTTCGCCCACTACCTGGATTCGACGAAGCGCACGTTCTCGGGATGGCGGCGCTCGCGAGTTCTGAAGGAGGCCAGGACCCTGTCGATGCGGCCATTCGACTTGCCGCGTTGCAAAAGACAGCCTCCGACTTGCCAAAGCTGACCGCTTTTGTTCCGTTCGATCCGGTTAAGAAAGCCTCGGAAGCAACCGCAACAGATGCAAAAGGTAGTTCCGAGCGAATCATCAAGGGCGCGTTCACTGCGGTTGCCGCCCTCACTGCGCCTTCTCCCGCCGCAGCCCCTATCGCCGACGAACTCGAGAAGCAAGGCTTTCGAGTTTTGGCAGTTGCCGCGGGGCCGGCGGCGTCCAACCAGATCATTGGATTGATTGCCCTCGGCGATCCGCCGCGTACCGACTCAATCTCTCTTATCTCAAAGCTGAATGGTCTCGGCGTGCGCACAGTCATGGTGACAGGCGACGCTCCGGCCACAGCCGCAATCGTCGCTCACGCGGTTGGATTGAAGGGAGCAATCTGCCCGGACGGCAAACTGCTGGACGGCATTAAGCCCGAAGACTTCTCGGTCTTTGCGGGTGTTCTTCCGGAGGGCAAGTTTGACCTCGTTAAAGCGTTTCAGAAGAGCGGACATACAGTTGGGATGTGTGGCGACGGGGCCAATGACGCGCCTGCGCTGCGCCAGGCACAGATAGGCATTGCTGTCTCGATCGCAACCGACGTAGCCAAATCGGCCGCCGGCGTTGTTCTAACCGAGGCTGGGCTTGGCGGCATTGTGGCTGCCGTAAAAGAAGGCAGAGTCACTTTTCAACGCATTCTCACCTACACGCTCAACTCGGTTCAGAAGAAAGTGTTTCAGGCGCTCTTGCTGGCGGTTGGCCTGGTCATGACGGGACACGCGGTGCTGACTCCAATGCTAATGGTAATTGTGATGATCACCGGCGACTTCCTTGCCATGTCGCTCACCACTGACCGAGTGCGGCCATCAGCGATGCCAAACTCCTGGAAGATCGGCCGGATCACGAGTGCAGGAGTGATGCTCGGACTCTGCTTCCTTGCCTTCTCCATGGCAATTCTGGCAGTGGGCAAATTTCAGTTGCATCTCGGCATCGAGGCACTTCAAACGCTGACCGTGGTCAGTATTGTGTTTGGCAGCCAGGCCACCACCTATGTCATTCGCGGACGCCAGCATCTCTGGGGTCTACGCCCCAGCATTTGGCTCGTACTCTCTTCAGCAGCCGATGTTCTTATCATTTCAACCCTCGCAACCTTTGGAATCGCAATGGCGCCATTGCCCCTCGCGGTCATTGCCACCGAGTTTGGCGCCGCGGTTGTCTTCGGTGCAGTCCTGGATATGGTCAAGATTCCAGTCTTGACTCGCCTCCAAATTTCTTGAACAACCAAGATGCATCAAGTGTCTGCCGGCATTCGGCAAACGGAGTTGAAGGGATAAACATGAAGATCGCATTTCTCCATACCAAGAATTTCTTTACATCGGAGCTTCTGCAAAAGTTTCGTACTACGCTGGCGCACCATGAAGTGGTTGAGTGGATCGGCGGCAAGGACGCCCCCGCCTTCGATTTCGATGTGCTCCTCGCCATGGGTAATGTCAGGCGCGAGTTGCTTCTCGTCCAGCCAAAGCTCAAGCTCATCCAGACGGCCAGCGACGGGTATGAGGAGGTCGACATCGAAGCTGCCAGCGAACTCGGCATTTGGGTCTCGTATGCCCCGGCCGATCTCACCGGGAATGCCACTTCAGTAGCAGAGTTCGCGGTTCTGCTTCTGCTCGGCGCCGCAAGGCATCTTGGGGAGGCCTTGAGATCCCTTCACGGAAGCCCCCTCAGACCGCCCACTCTCAGTCTCTCACTCAGCGGGAAGACGGTATGCATCGTTGGCCTCGGGACCATCGGACAACAACTCGTAGCTCGTTTGCGCCCTTTTGGCGTGAAGATGGTAGCGACAGATGAACACCCTGAGAATGCGCCTGCCGATGTTACCGCCTATTCTGCTAATCATCTGAACACCGCAGTCGCTGATGCGGATTTTGTAGTTATCTGTGTTCGAGCCAGCAAGGAAAACGACAACCTGATCAATGCGGCTCAACTTGCCGCAATGAAGCGCGGGGCCATCCTTGTCAACATCGCTCGCGGCATGCTCATCGACGAGGCAGCACTTGTTGATGCGGTCACACATGGGCAGATTTCTGCCGTTGGGCTCGATGTTTTGAAGAATGAGCCGCCTGATCGCACGGACCCGTTGCTTCAACTTCCTCAGGTGCTGGTCACTCCACACATTGCAGGGCTAACTGATCTCATGCTGGCCGGAACGGTGAACTACATCAGTCACGTCATCGAGGAATTAGCCGCCGGTAAGAAACCCAAGTCGATCCTGAACTCGCCCGCGAAGCCTCGGCGCCTGCTGCGAGATTGAAAGGCATGAGATCTGATATACGGATTAGCAGCTTGCGATCTCACACTGACCGTCTGAACTCAGATCGGATGCGCTTGCGAGGGACGCCCCCTGGCTGGCAATGAGGTGAAATGGGAACTCGGGTGATGGCTCCAGCCAAATGGTGACGCTACCCATTTCACTATCCATCGGATCGGACGCACCCAGGGACTCGGCGTGCCGCAGCTATCGCAGCCAAATACTGGGCGCACGTCTGCCAAGATGGTATAGGCCAGGTTAAGTATCGCCTGGAATGGCCGACTCCCGAAGACGCTAAGTCCAAACGTCCAGGTGAACCATCTGGTGCTGGGTAGATTTCGCAGAACTTCGGCGACGGCTTCCCCTCCGAGTTTCATTGATCCATCCGGCAACAGCAGATGAATTGTTGCGTAGGCATCCCAGATGTTCAGGTCTTGATTGAGAGCCCGCAACTCCTCGGGATCCTGGCCAATCGGTCGTACGACAATCGAAGTCGTGCCCGAGCCTGCCTGCACCTGTCTCTTCACCCAACTGGCAATGCTTCGACAAACTCCACACTCGTCATTGAACAGCAGGACTGGCGCGGATTGATCTTTGATCTGCATAATCCAAACTCATTTCATGACACGTATGGTTGGCTCACCACAGCCAGGATGTTCGATACATCTGGACTTGGCCCCTCTTCGCGCCCGACAATCGCTCCGTTCAGAAACATGATCAGGGTGGGCGTCCCCTGGATCTCGTAAACATCAGCGAGTTCCCGGTCGACCGCAATGTTTACCCTGAAGATTTTCTCCGTGGACTCAACCATCTCTGCGACCTGCTGCTGAAGATCCGGCTCGATCACACCGCAATGGGCACATCCGTAAGACATGAACTCGACTACAATTGGTCCTTCACCCTTCAATACCAGTCGGTCAAATGTGCTGGTGGTGACGGTCCGAATCCTGTCGATCGATTTATATCCAGGCATGACATCCTCATCGTTCGTTGAGCACCATAGACGAACTGATACGCTCTCGCTCAGAAAATCGCCGAGGCCCCTCGGTGCTCTGTGCCAAAGTAGCTCCAGAAATAGACTGAGATGACGTTGTTCGGACGACACAAAACAGATGACGCGTGCATACTGAAGCAGCATCCGGGAGCTGGGGCCGACCAAATTCATGCTTCTTGTGCGCAAGCGCCAATCTGCCCTCTCAGACGGTCATCGGGACTGCACGAATATGTTTCTTCGCGATCTCCTCAATCTCCGGCTCGGTCAGCGCGGAGAGATCCGCCGTTTCAGTGGCGATGATTCGCTTAAACGTCTCAGGATGATGGGTCTTCAAATACTCGCTGAGGAAATTGACGGCGCTGCTCTTACCCGTTGCATGGCCGATGAGGATAATCGCTTCAGCATGGACAAGATCCGTGGCTATCTCCTCGTAGTAGGATCCTTCCTCTGGAACATGATCCCCCTTGTAATGGGCTTCCTTCCGATGGATCAAATGATGTTGGAATCCAAATGGATCATACGGCTTGACGGTGACTTCGTCTTGAGGCCGGCTGCCGCCGAGATCGTGGTAAATATGGGCGGCTTGATGGTCGATGACCACAACCATTCGTCCGATCTGATGTGCTTTCGCGGGTTTCCCAAGTACGCCAGCTTCTTTGAGAAACCTACGCAGCCTGGAAATCTCCTCGACTTCGAGATTATGAGTGCTGGGGCTTTTGAAGAAACCCCTCTGGGATCCTACTACGAACGCAAACTCGTCGTTTCCGTGCGGCTGGACCTCGCCAATCTGTCCGATGAGGTCAACTACAGCGCTCCAACTTAAATTGCGCGGCAGTTTGCCGCCGACGAGGCTATCAAGAAGGTCTTCATGGTCGTGACGAATATGTTCATCCATCCTAAGAGCATTTCACCTGTCAGAGAGAGATACTGTTCCAGTTTGCTCATCGCATTCGGACCTTGAGCAAGGAATGCTCCGACCGGTGGTCTTCTGATTGCGATCGATAGAGAGGTCCTGTTTCGTGCCGCAGAGGAAGTCGTCAGCCTCCATCACCATCCGCAAAAAGGAACGCTCACGTCGAGCAGAGCAATCCAGCACAGTTCGAAAACCTTGATCCTGCAATGATCCAACCACGATCCTGCGGTAGGATCACGATGCATAATTGAAAGCCCAACCAGAAGAAAAGGTGTACGAGTGAAAACAGCAGAAACGATCAAAAACAATGTGGAGCAGGAATTGCGCTGGGAACCAAGCGTTTGCGCAACAAAGATTGGCGTCTCGGTCAACAACGGAGTTGTTGAGCTTGACGGGCATGTCGGTAGTTTGTATGAGAAGTGGGCAGCCGAACGTGCAGCCCTCCGGGTTGTGGACGTCACTTCCGTCGCAAGTGAGATCATCGTCGATCTACCATTCGAGAGTGAGCGCACCGACGAAGACATTGCGTCTGCGGCTGCCAATCACTTGAACTGGAACTCCCAGGTACCTGACACTATCAAGCTCAAGGTTTCAAACGGGTGGGTCACACTTCAGGGAACTGCCGAGTGGCAATACCAGAAGGAAGAAGCTGCTAGAGCGGTTCGGTCCTTGCGCGGTGTAAAAGTGGTGTTGAACGAAATTGAACTCAAGCCGACCGTGAGTACCACGGGCGTCAAGATCAAGATCGAGGACGCACTCAAGCGCGATGCCCAGATTGAGGCCAAGGATATTGCTGTCGAGACCTCTGGCAGCATGGTGACATTGCGCGGACATGTACATACATGGAGCGAGCGCGAAGATGCCGAGCATGCCGCCTTCTCCGCACCCGGTGTTGGCAGCGTCTCAAATCTCCTTACTGTTTCCTATTGAGCCCGGGCGGTCCCGCAAATTCGGAGATCGGAACGGCACCGGATTCAGTGTCGTTCCGACCACGAAAACGGATCGGTGAGTTGGGCAAGTCCGCATGACTCAATCCATATCTCTCCGGGCGCCGTATTCGCCGATCTGCAAATTAGGAGAGGCACGTGACCATTGAAGAGTTGACCGGCGGTAAGCTTGAGAAAGTGCTCGCGGCACTCGATGCCAATTGGCAGGCCGAGATGGAGGGGCACCGTACCTATCAGACTTTGGCGGACCGCGACAGCGACCCCGTGCGCGCCCAGGTTCTACATCACTTGGCTGGCGCCGAATGGGAGCATGCGGCACTTTGGGCCGGGCGCATCCGTGAGTTGGATGGCCCAAAGCCGGTTTACAAAGGCAGTGAGCACGGCGACGCAGACTCACTAGCCAACCGCGCCGGCGGCGTCCAAATGGCCCTGCGTCGATTGGAGATCGACGAAAGCCGAGACATTGCAAAATACGGCGAGCAACTAAAGGACTTGGGGGATGCGGGCTCCATCGCTATCCTCAATCAGGTTATCGAAGACGAGAAAGATCACTACCAGGAACTGGGATCTCTGTTACGTGGCCACTATCCCGCCTCCGCCAGTTCTCCCAAACTCGACACCAAAGCAGCCCTCAAAGAGTTGCTGGCAAAGAGTGATCAGAGTCGCAAGCAGCCTGGAGCCTGGATCGGAGATGCCATCTATGGAGTGAATGATGGTCTCGGTGCAATCTTCGGCATAGTCTCCGGTGTCTCAGGCGCCACGGCCGGCGACAGCAAATATGTTCTCCTCGCGGGTCTGTCCGGCATGATCGCGAGCGCCCTCTCGATGGGCTCAGGCGCATATCTCGCCGCCAAAAGCGAGCGCGAGATCTACCACGCCGAGGTTGCACGCGAACGCGAAGCCATCCAGATGAATGGCCCTGAGGCTCGAGAACTGCTTTCCCTCTATTATCAGGTCAAGGGCGTGCCAGAGGATGACGCCCAACATATGGTCAGCCACATTGCCAGCGATCCCGATCAACTGCTGCGTGCTCTGGCCAACGAGCGCCTTGGCTCCTCGGAGGAAGCACTCTCCAACCCGCTGGTCTCGGCCACCTCCGGTGCTCTCTCCACCGCTGTTGGGGCCAGCATACCGGTCATCCCCTTCTTCTTCATGCATGGGATCGAGGCGGTCATAGCCGCGGCAATCATCTCACTAGCCGCTCACTTTGCCGTCGGTGCCGCAAAATCCTTGATCACAATCCGCTCCTGGTGGTCCTCCGGCCTTGAGATGACCCTTGTCGGCGCAGCTGAAGGCGCGGTGACCTACGGCATCGGCATACTGCTTGGTAAAGGCGGTATCTAAGAAGAAGAGAACGGCTGCAGCACATTTGCCCGAATAGGTCTCCAATTTGGAATGGGGGTGCCAAGGGTAAAGCAAATTAAGCCACAGACCCACGCAGGAGCAGGAGTCTGTGGCTTATTTTTCTTTTGAGCGCACATTCAACACGGAGCTATTCAAGCAACCTGTTGAATTGCATTCAAACCGCCGCGAGTTCCTCGACCCAGTATCCTTCACGATTGTAGTGCCCATACAGGTCTGTTTCGTAATCCCGTGTGAGCAGAGACTCGTCGGTGTATTCCGGTGCAGCCTTGATGTTCTCGCGAGACAGGCCGATTGCAACCTCCTTCTCTTCCCAACTCACGTTCTCGATCCACTCTGGTGAAATCAGAACCTTCTTCCCAAGCCACCAGTTCTTTGTTGCCACAACAAGGTAACGAATTGCCCAGGTCTCGTCATCGATGATGAAGCCATCGACATGGCCGATCTCGCCGTCAAGCGCAAGCAGATGGTAACCCGTTACGTCGTGGGTACTGCGAAGGTGGCGATCCCCTCCCACAGGTTCAGAGGCTGTCGAGCCCCATCTTGTGGCCGGCCGACAAGATAAAGCGGTCGCGGTCTGGCCACTTAGGATCCCACGGGTTGTACTGGAGCGATCTGTCCCAGAGAGCGCATACGCCAGGCCGCCGACCCCATTGGCAGCCCAGGATGGCCCGAGTTGGCGTTCTGCACCATGTCCACCGCAAGAAAACGGAGCGTGTTAATGCACAAATCATCGAGTGCAGGTGGAGCAGCTATCGTTGCGAATGTCGCAGAAGGTGCCCGGAATGCAGCGATATAGGAATCAAGATGTAGCTTGGCATGATTCCCACTCAGCCTTGAGCCGAGAGTTTAAGTGTGATATTCACCCATTGCAACAGTGAGAGATAAAACCCGCCATGGGTGCTTGCACTGGCACGGTGTCTCCGGACACTTCTTTTCGTCTGCACATTCGGTGCTGCAATGCTTCTTGACGATGGCAGGCTGACATTTGCAGCGGGGATGTTCATACTTCCGCGTGGTGGTCATAAAATCTCCTCTTAACCGAACATGGCCTCGGCCTTCTGAGGGCTCTGTTGTATGGAACGTGATCCGCATTCTCATTCCGAGCGACGCGGTGGGATAGGCTTTGCTTCCATACGAAGGGTGGCTCGACAGGTCCGGATTGTTCCTTAGTTCTTGACCGCTTTGCGAACGATGACCACGGAGCATCCGGCTCGACGAGCTACTGACTCCGACACGCTGCCCAGTAGGAAGTCATGAATGTTCCTCTGCCCATGCGAACCGACCGCTATCAGATCGGCATCCCATTCGGCTGCCTGGCCGATAATTGTGTTTGCTACGTCTCCAATCCGTACACCAGTTTGTGCCGCGAAACCGGCTTTGCGCAGTTCGGCCGCAATCCGCTCAACCAATGCACGAGCAGGCTGCTTCTCGACTTCCAACTCAGGAGCATAACCCTGAGCCATCTCAGGCGGAGGAACAGTGTCAACCGGTTGCAGCACATGTAAAACCAGGACCTCAGTATTCTCATGCCGGATCCCGACCACCACAGCGCGGAGCAGATCTTCAGCAAACCCCGAATCGTCAACTGCAAATAGGACTTTCATGACTTCTCTTCCTTCACCCGTAACGGGTTGCACAACCATGCGCCAGTACGCGACATTTGCAGTGTCCTTTGCGGAATCCTCTGCCGATGGGACGCCTCTTCAGACCGAGGCAAATGCTCTAGCCTAGCGTCGTAAGTATCGAACAGCCCACCTCAGGAATGTCGGTCACAATTGCTCACGGGAGAGGGCCGCCATCTCGGTGCTGGGATTCAGGATGCAGCCACAGAGACGAATCCGAGGCTCCACTGACCGCTGTCCGTCGGCCACGCTGATGCAGGGCGATTGTGACTCGCGACCCTTTCATTCGCACTTCCCGGCCGACCCACCCCGTAAGCTCTCTTGAACAATTTCATCAAGGCTCTTCCTTGAGCCTGTCTTGTGCACAACTGCTCAGATTCCTGATCAATCCGAGTCGATACTGATTTGGAGAGTTTCAACCGCTGGTGGGACTCATTGCCCCGTCAGGCAAGGGGTGACTTGTCTACAGCCAACCAGATTTGCAGGGGCAAGTAAAACAACATGATGATCGATTCGAAGGCCTACCATGTGTCGCCGGGCAAAAAGGTGAACCTGAACGAATGGCCGACGGCAGCACCGGCACTGAGCAAATCAAAGAGGCACTATCAAAAGCTGCTTGAAGAGCACGTGAAGGATCTCAACGCGTTGCAGCAGCTTCACTACGCATCCAACCGCCATGCGCTTTTGCTGATCTTCCAGGGCATGGACGCTGCCGGTAAAGATGGCGCCATAAGCCACGTTATGTCTGGGATCAATCCGCAGGGATGCGAAGTCTTCAGCTTCAAGCAGCCCAGCGCCGAAGAACCGGAACATGATTTCCTCTGGCGCACTGCGTGCCGTCTGCCCGAGCGCGGCCGCATCGGCATCTTCAATCGTTCTTACTACGAAGAAGTGCTCGTCGTCCGGTGTGCATCCCGAGGAACTTCGCGACGAAGGGCTTTCAAAACAGCTTGAGGATGATAAGTCGAAATGGGACGATCGGTATCGATCGATTGTGGACTTCGAGAAGCACCTTGACCGAAACAGCACGCGCGTCGTCAAGGTGTTCCTTCACATCTCGAAGGATGAGCAGCGGAAGCGGTTTCTGGCGCGCATCGACGGCCCTGAGAAGAATTGGAAGCTGAGTCTGGCAGATATTCATGAAAGAAAGTTCTGGAAGGACTACGTAAAGGCTTACTAAGAGTGCCTAAGCGCAACCAGCACGCATCACGCTCCCTGGCATGTTGTGCCCGCAGACGATAAGGACGACGCCCGCCTGATCGTCTCTCAGATCGTTCTTGATGCGTTGAGGGGACTGAAACCGTCCTATCCCGCAACAACCCAGAAGCATCGAGCCGAATTGAAATCGATCCGCAAAATGCTTGCCAAGTGAAGCCGCGCCGTCTCACGGTCGAAGCCAAACAACCATAAGCCTGATAGCCGCAGCTCAAAATGTGAGCAGTTGCGGAAAAATAGAAAGGATACGCGACGATGGCCACGACCGAATTCCCCATCAAAGTTGAAAGGGACGACACGCCTCAACCATTCGGCAAGAACTTTGATCAGTTTGGCAATTCATCCGGGTTCATCTTCGACGTGAGGCTGTCGACCGCGGTCGCGGCCAAGGGCAAGAACGAAGAGAGAGCCCCAAAGCCCAAGGGACCGCTTTCGCCCGAGATGCTGGACAAGATGAATCGCTACTGGCGCGCTGCGAACTATCTTTGCATCGGCCAGATCTACCTCTTTGACAATCCCCTGCTTCGCTCGCCGCTCAAGGCAGAGCAGATCAAGCCACGGTTGCTCGGTCACTGGGGAACCTCGCCAGGACAGAACTTTATCTACATTCACTTGAACCGGCTGATCAAAGAGCACGATGCGGACATCATCTACATTTCTGGCCCGGGACACGGAGGCCCTTCGCTGAATGCCTGCTCCTATCTTGAAGGCACATACACCGAGGTTCACCCCGAGATCACGCACGACGAAGACGGCCTGCGGCTTATGTTCCGTAAGTTCTCCACACCGGGTGGCGTGCCCAGCCACTGCGGGCCGCACGTTCC
>CZKL01000015.1_pt1 | contig 24185 bp, 17 predicted proteins | sample 1122441 | NCBI WGS metagenome assembly CZKL01 (sample SAMEA3539301, study PRJEB10725) | soil metagenome | biome: tundra; feature: field; material: soil | place: USA | collected 2010-05 | depth 0.15 m
AGCGTGGAACTCATGGCAGTAGATGTCTTCTTCATACTGGAACACTCTCACGATAGGGCTTGACAGTGCAACGGGACTTCGATTAAGTTGATCCGCATTACAAACATTCGTTTCGTAATACGGAACAACGATGCATTTTCGAGAAGTCAGGCCCCAGTTTCTCAATCATCGACAGGGAGGGTTTACGAGACCATGGACACAGCGCATTCGCGTTTGGTGAAGAGGCAATCAGGCGTTCTGGCGTTGATCGTGTTTATCCTGGCAGTCTGCTGTTGCCATCCTGCGCGTGCGCAGGAAGTGACCGCGACGATCAACGGCACTGTCACAGATCCGGCAAATCGCACCGTACCGAACGCCGATGTGAAGGCCACCGACCTGGACCGCGGCACGGTCTGGCTTGCCAAGACAAACGAAGCGGGTTTCTACAGCCTCAGTCATTTACCCGTTGGCCGCTACGAGGTGCGTGTTAAAGTCAGCGGCTTTGAGGTAGCGGTTGAGTCACCCGTCGAACTTCAGCTCAATCAGGTTTCAGCTGTCAACATTCGCTTAGTGGTTGGCTCTGAGAGTCAGACCGTTCAAGTCACCACCGAGACGCCGCTGTTGCAGACCGATACGACCGATGTGGGCACGGTCATTGACGCGCGCACCAACGTCAGTTTGCCGCTGGCCAGCCGCAACTATCTGCAGCTTACGCTTCTGACGCCGGGTGCGGTGACCGTACAACCCACAGGATTTGAGAGCGGTCAAAACGCTGGGCAGGTGGCGCGTCCGGAGATCAACGGGAACCGCTTCGATGCGAACAGTTTCCTGCTCGACGGCATGGACAATAACGACGCTGGAAGCAATTACGTCGCCTACTCGCCGCAGCCTGACGCAATTCAGGAGTTTCGAATCATCACGCAAAATGCTTCTGCCGATTTTGGCAACTACATGGGCGGGGTTATCAGCGCATCGATCAAGGAAGGCACGAACTCTTTCCACGGCACCGCCTTCGAGTTCTTCCGCAACGATGTTCTGAACGCGAACCAGTGGATGAATAAACTGATACCGGGTCACATTACTCCCCGCCAGAAGATGCGTTGGAACGAATTTGGGGGCACGGTTGGCGGGCCAATCTGGAAAGACAAGCTGTTCTTCTTTGCCGACTACCAGGGCGAGCGGTTTGACTTTCCTAGCACCACATCCTTCATAACGGTTTTTACCGCGAAGGAGCGTACAGGCGATGTCTCGGAGCTGGTGGCTGCGGGCAAGACCATTTTCGATCCGCTCACGGGACAACCCTTCCCCAACAACGTCATTCCGCAAGGACGTTTAAGTCCGGCAGCTTTGGAGATTCTTAAATCGACCTATTACCCAACGCCGATTAACAGCCTGCTTCAAAGCAACGCGACCAACACGACGGCAGTAAAAACCGATGCCGACCAAGGGGATGGACGCATCGATTACGCCTTCAGCGACAAGGACCACTTTATGGGTCGCTTTTCGTATTCGAATATGACGAACCCTACCATCAACTCATTTGCCCTGGACTATAACCCCTTTAACGTGGTTTCGACGTGGAACTTTGTTACGGGATATACGCGGACGATATCGCCGAGCCTGCTGAACGATGCGCGTCTGGGCGTGAATTACGTCGATGTGGGGCAAAACCACACCACGTCGAACTTTTCTGGTAATGCAGGAGCCTTGTTCGGCATTTCTGGTTTGACTACAAATTTCCTACCCGCGATGAGCTTCAGCGGGGGATACGTGAGCGGCTTCGGCACTAAGGACAGCGTCACCGACAACTATGACACGTCGATTCAATATTCGGACGTTCTGAGCTGGGTGCACGGGAAGCAAAATACGCGCTTCGGCTTCCAGGGGTGGCGGATTCGCACCAATGGATTATTCAACAGCAACAATGGACAGGCCGGAAACTTCGGCTTCAATTCCGCCTACTCGGGTAGTCCCGAGACGGACTTCCTGCTCGGCTTGCCCACCCAAGTCGGTGCTGGCAATGTTGGCTCGGAGTGGGGACAACGGAACAACGTCTTTGCCGGCTTCGTTCAGGACGACTGGAAGGCGACAAATCGGTTGACCCTCAATCTGGGACTTCGCTACGAGACACATACACCTTTCGTTGAGGCCCACAACAAGGAAGTTAACTGGGATCCGCAGACCGGTAAGTTCGAGTTGCCTGGACAAAACGGTAATAGCAATGCACTCTACAACTCGTACAACGGTTACGGAAATTATCAGCCGCGCATCGGTATCGCTTATCAGCCGCTCCCAAAAACCATAGTTCGGGCGTCTTACGGATTGTCGTCGTTCATGGAAGGCACGGGGCTGGGTCTGCGCCTGCCTGGCAACCCGCCGCGAGCGATTGCGGCCAGCGCCAATTACAGTACCCTTACCTACCCGACTACAACGCTGGACCAGGGCTTTACTCCGATCACTGTGCCTGCGGGATGTACGATTGCCGGTTTGGAGACAGCCAGCCCCCTCTGTTACAAGGGCTCTATCATCTATTCGTGGGACAAGAAAGTACAGCCGGCACACTCAAGTCAGTGGAGCCTGTTCCTCCAGCAAGAGTTTTCGCCGTCGGCTACCTTTCAGCTGGGATACGTGGGGCAATCGACCAAACACTTGACCAACGCAGAGTTGCTCACGCAGCTTGTCTGGGACTCGCCGGGGGTGGTCAGTCCATCACCGTTCTTCGCGGATAACCCACAATACATTGATCAGGTCGCGTATATCTTCGGCACGTTCGCAGAGGCTCATCAGAACTACAACGCTCTACAGGCCGAGATGCAGGGACGCCTCAACCATGGTTTGTCGTATCTGGTTAGCTACTCTTGGTCGCGCTGCATGACCAATTCACAGGGATTCTGGGGCGAGGGCGGACAATCATCAGCGCCGAGTGCCTGGTGGCAGAATACCTACAATCCGGAGGGTGAAACCGGAGCATGCTACTACAACGTCAAGGGCGACTTCACCGGCTATGTGATCTATGACTTGCCCTTTGGCCGCGGAAGGCAGATCGGCGCCAACATGAATAAGGTTGCCAATGCCGTGGCGGGCGACTGGAAGTTGAGCGTGATGCCGACGTTCCGCGGTGGCTTCCCGCTGACGCTTAGCTCCAATTCCGACCACTCCGGCACCAACTCCTTCCAAAACCGGCCGAATTGCATAGCGCCACCCCGTGTGCTGCACAAGCAGCCCATCGGAAACGGACTCTATGGGTATCGGTGGTTTGATCCCGCTTCGTACCAAGAGCCCAGTGATGGTTACTTCGGCACCTGCAGTGTGAGCTCGGTCTACGGCCCAGGCGAGCAAAACATCGACGCCAGCGCCTCCAAGATATTCCCCATCACTGAGCATCAGAATATTGAGTTCCGCGCCGAGTTCATCAACGCCCTCAACCACACGATTCTCGATGCGCCGAACAATGGAGGTATCGACATCACGAATCCGGATGGCGGCACAATAGGTCAGATCAATACGTCAGAGGGGGCACGTAACATCCAATTCGCCCTGAAATATAACTTCTAACCCGGCCTTGTGACCGGCGGAATTATCGTATGCAGTGACACGGCGTCTGGCTATCGGCCGGCAGCATCCACCGAGATCGGCGCCGTGTTCCTTCTCAAACATCCCTTGGCTGGGACACGGAAACTTTCCCAACGGCCTCGCTGGTGCCTTGTGAACTGGCGCCGTGCGTTGACAGGCTTTCTTCACCTAATATCCGATTCATGCCATATTTCCGAGTCATACGATGGATGGGCCATGAAGGCGCCGGATGGACACGATGAAAGACAGCGATCTCATCGCTTACCTTAAGCCGATCGCCTCTCAGTTCAGCCGGCCTGGGGACGTCGAGCTGATCGATCTCACCGGCCGCGTCTCCGGTATCGAAGCGAATAAGCATCGCCTTTGCGTGCACCTTTCTCTATCAGCCGGTTGGTATCGAGGCCGCCTTGGCACCGTGCCCGGTTCCTTCGATATGTCAACGGCAATGATCGACATGATCCGGGTGCCCGACGGCAAGCGAGTCCCAGTTGGGCCGTGGGACCTGGATCACCTCCACAACGTGATGGCGATGCCGATGGTGAGGACCTATGTTAACGGCAAGCTCAAGGGAGGCCTCTGGTTCTCGATGCCGGGGCCGCAGGAGATCGCGGAGGGACGTCTTACAGCAGAGTTCGGCTTCGAAGCGGACGACGGCGAAAACGAGCTTATCCTTGAGCTGATCGAGCGTGACCGCCCTCGCATGGGATGGGATCGGCTCTCTTTTTTCGAACTGCGCGAGGATGACCGACGCCCCGTTTCGCTGGAGCCCGCGACAACCAGTCATCCCCGCATCCTCCTGCATCCTCACGATGTAGAGTCTGTCCGCGAACGCTGGCAAAATACCGCCGAATTCGAGCAGCTGCAGAAGCAGCTGTCGACCGAGGACCTGGTCTTCCTGACGGACAACAGCCAGGGAACGCTGGAACTTGCATGCCTCTTCTATGTGATCACGGGTGATGCGACGATCGGCGCGCGCGCCAAGGAATGCATCCTCGAACTTGCGCATGCCTCCACCTGGAGCGGACGCCCCGATCCACTCCTGATGGGCGGCGACAATGACCGTGGGATCAGCCTGCGGCTTTACCTTACAGCGCTATGCTGGGATTATCTGCAGCCGCTGCTGAATGAGTCCGACCGCAGTGCCATCCTTGCCAAGGCAGAAGAGTACATCGGCAAGATGTACGATTTCACGCTGCTGCAGCGTGCGTATATGGGATGTCCGGCCATCGACCCCCACTCGCTGGGTGCATGGAACGGCACCGCGATCACGTGCATGGCGTTTTTCGACGAGCTTGCGATCGCACGCCGCGCGCTGCCGCTCTTTCATGGCCTGTTCTGCGAAAGCCTCAAGCTGTTTCCCGGCAGCGGCAAGGCTGCCTGGGCCACATACTTTCCCTTCCACCTTGTGCTTTACCTGGCCGCAGCGCATACCTTCGGCGGAAAGAGGCAGGAGCTCGATTCGAGCGCTTTTCTTGATCACCTCGGCGAGGCGCTTCTGGCCAGCTTCGAGGTGCCCAACAGCCAGGAACTTCAGCGCGGCCTGCGCACCCGTGAACATCGATTCCTCACCGCGTTTCTTTGCCGCTTCCACCCTACGCCGGGGATCGAATCGATCTACCGCGCCTTCGTCGAAAGAGAAACGCTTGCGGCCGGCCAGGTTGCTTACGGAATCTTCGACCTGCTCTATGCGCCGACGGCCTCAGGTCCTATTGCATCCTTTCCGGATCGCCCGCTGCTTGCAAAGGATGTAGGCGACATCATCGCAACGGTGCGCGGCGAGCATACCATGGGCGTATCCATCAGTGGAGGCCCGAAGGCGGGGAGAAGCGCCGCTTTCCACCTGATGCCGCAAAACCGCGAGTTCGCTCCGTCGATGGGAGCGCTGGATATCACGGTGGACGGAACGCCGGTGATCTGCAACATCAACATGGGGCTCTATGGTCTTAATAGCGCGTTGACCAACACCATGTGCTTCGAGGACGGTGGTGCGCTGACCAACGGCCAGTATCTCAATGGCGCCGTTCCACCGGAGTGCTGTGGCATTCTCCGGCGCTGTCTCATCGACGACCGCTATCTCTACGCCCACATCGTCGTCACATTTGCGCTGGATCCGAAACTGCGGGTGCAACAAGCAGACCGGGTCTTCATTCTCGATCGCAAGACAGGAGTCATCCTCCTCTCGGATGCCTTCAACGGAGAACGGCCGATATGGTTTGCAACGCATCTGCACTGTTCCGGATCGGTGACGGAACTCGGCGGGGGCCAATACCGCCTCACCGGCGGCCAGGCGAATCGGATCGCGGGGATCAAAGGTGGAAGCAAGGGACTGGATGACGCAGAACTAGGAGAGATTTTTGTGCAGATCCTGAGTAGTCCCCCCTCCGCGCGCGTGCTGGTGGAAGAGCCTACCTGGGTTCCGGGGTACATCTACGGGTTAAACAACACGGGCCGAGAAGAATTCAGCGAAGGGCGTTTTCCGCGCTATCGACGCTGGCGCCTTGAAGCGGGTGAGCCCGTAACGCACGGCGCATTCCTCATCGCACTCGGTCCTCGTTCTGGAGAAGCCCAGTACGTTCACGGCATGGTGGAGCTGCCGCAGGGCGGTCACATTCATCTGAGCGATGCGCGCAAGACGGCGCTTGGTGTCGAGTGCGACTGCGAGTGCCTGCTATGCGACGATGAAGCGCAACGTCTCTTGGCGATCGGTCTCCGCCGCCTCCGCCACGGGAGCAGCGAGCTTGCCTTCGGGCTGCCCGTCGATGTGACCTACAAGCCAGACGAAGGCAACGGCACCATCTACGCGCAGGTCTTGCTTAATCCCGCAAAGACCGCGGGATTCCAACTGTCTCCCTGGGGGCCGATGGGCGAGGAAAACTGGAAGACTTTGAACACAACCTGTGCGGTCTTCACGAAACTGGAGACAAACACGACGAACACGGAGGCGAAGGGATGAGCGGGGAAAAGGCAATCGAGGTGGCGATTCTTGGCTGCGGGCAGATGGGTCAAAACGTCGTGCGTACGCTCGAGAATAGCCCGGGGGTCGGTGGCATTACCGGCTTTGATCCGAAACGGGAACGGTTGGAAGAGCTGAAGAAAGAGTTTGGCGTGAAGACGACGCAGACCCTCGACGAGGTGCTGCAAAATCACGAGATCAAGCTGGTCTTCATCACAGCCTCCAATAACGCACACAAAGACTTGGCCGTGGCCGCGCTCGAGGCGGGGAAGGCCGTGATGTGCGAGAAGCCAATGGCGACCACCATCGCGGACGCGGAAGCAATGGTCAAAGCAGCGGAACGAACCAATGGATTTCTTCAAATAGGATTCGAGCTACGCTACTCGCATCTGTACACCACGGTGAAGGATTGGATTGACCGTGATCTTTTAGGCCGTGTGCTGAATACGCAATGCACCTATGCTTCGAGCGCCTGGGGACGGCACGATGTTTGGCGGGTTGCCTCCGGGACGAGCGGCGGGATGTTTGGAGAGAAGCTCAGTCACTACGTGGATCTTGTTCGCTGGTGGATTGGTGACGACGTGGAGGAGGTCTATGCAACGTGTGCTCCGAACGTGATCCCGTACTACGAGGTCCACGATAACTATCACTGCAGCTACCGATTTAAGAACGGCGCTGTCAGTCAACTCACCTTCATGATGGGCCCCGCCGCCACCTTCAAGGGTGACCCGCTGCAGAATGCGGTCTCTCAGCAAGCTGGGGACGGCCACGTTTTGCGCTACTTGATCTATGGCGAGAAGGGCGCTGCAGAAACTGACGTTTTTCCGAGAACCATCAAGCGTTGGGAGTTCGGCGAAGACGACTACGGCCAGACCAGCGCCTGGGTCCAGACTGAGACTTGGGATCCGAAGCGTGACTTCGCCTACTTCCACAACACTCATGACCAGGCCCTCGACATCGTGCGGCGCGTTGCCGACGGTGAGCCCCCACGAATCAACCCGCGCGACGCCTTGGAAACGACGCGGCTTTGCTTTGCCGCAGAGCTCTCGGCCGCTGAACGGCGACCGGTTCGTCTAGATGAGATCAAGTAAACCATTGAAGTGGATCGACGGGCAGCTAGGGTCGAAGCCGGAGGTTTGAAAATGCTGGACGAGTCGAGCGCGGAGACCACGATACCCGCCATCGAGGGGCTGACACCGCCTTCTGAGACCAGCAGCGCGCTCAACATCTTCTATGCCGATCGCAGGCGGATGTGGAGCAACGTCCTGTGGATCACCTTCGGCCATTTTGGCACTGCTCTTTCCATGACCATCGTGGAGCCGTTGATGAATCTTCGGCTCAAAGCGGTTGGTGTCAGCGAATCGAGTGTCGGTCTGCTGCTCTCCCTGAACCTGTGGGCGGTCAGTTTTCTGGTCATGTACTTCTCATGGAAGAGTGATCACACCACGAGCAGGTTAGGACGCCGCACACCCTTCACACTGCTGGCACTCCCTTTCATTGCAGTCGCGCTGATGCTCTTTCCGCTATCTACGCAAAAGTGGCTACTCATCGCTTTGATGCTCACGTACTTCTTCTTCAATGACATGAAGGCGTCAACCTACCCACTCCTTGCGATCGATTGCGTGTCCAAGGAAGTTCTCGCGCGCGTCTCGGGCCTTGTCGCCATCACGATCAGCATGGCCGGATTCCTTTCCACCCGATTAGGAGCGCAGATGGCAGACGTTTACCCCAAAGGTGTGTTCGTCGCTGCCGCCGCCGTCATGACTATCATGACGCTGATCGCTCTCTGGCGCATCAAGGAGCCGCCGGTGTATCACCCCGCCAAGAGCGGCTTCAATCTATTGGCACCCATCAAAATCGCCTGCCGTGACAAGCGGATACTTGTGCTCATCGTCGCCGTCGCGCTGCTGAATGCATTTCCCATGATCTTCAAAACCTGGGTTTGGTTCTATGCCAAGAGCAAGCTCGGTCTCACCATCGGCGACACCGGCCTCGCAATGTCCTGGGGACTACTGCTGCAAGTTGCTTTCTCATATCCGGCAGGCTGGCTAATTGACCGTTTTGGAAGCTACCTGGCGCTCTGCATCCAGTGGGTCATCATGCTGACACTCGTACTCAGTTCAATCTATGTCACCAACTCTCACGGCTTGATCCTCCTGATGTCGTTGTACTTCCTTTTCCTGCCCCTGCAGGTCGCCGGGGACACCATCCTGTGGAAGACCATGGACAAGGCGGATACCGGCTCCTATACCTCGACGGTCGCGTTGGTGAAAAACTTCTCGACCGGCACCGTGATTGCCCTCTCCGGCTTCCTGATCAAGTGGACCGGAAGCTATATCGTTGCGTTCTGGTTCGGTTTCTGCTTGAGTTCGATCGCATTGATCGTCTTCTTCATTTATCGGCATCTGATGCGCAATGGACGCGCAGTGCTCAATGCCGCGGCGATTGAGGGCAAACCGCGCGCCATCGAGAGGCTTGACCTGCACCCAAATGCGACGCCGACCGCGAGCGGCGCAGCCCTATGAGATGCCTCTCTCCAGCAGCGGACAGCAGGAGGTCGTCATTAAGGTTCATGTAGCAAAATCGCGAGCGGATCTCGGCGAGCGCGCTGCTCATGAAATCGGCGAAGCGTTGCGCCAGGGCCTACGAAGCAAATCCAAGCTTCGTGTCATACTGGCAGCGGCTCCGAGCCAGAGCGAGATGCTCGCCGCACTTCGCCATGAGCCGGACATTGACTGGAAGCGCATCACAGCATTCCACATGGATGAGTACATCGGCCTGCCCGAAGCTGCGCCACAGCGTTTCGCTAAATGGCTCAAGCAGGAGTTCATCGATCACCTTCCCATCGGCCGCTTTGAAGCGATCGATCCCGGCGACGACCCTGAAGCGGTATGCGCGCGCTATGCTGCGCTGCTGGCCGAAGCTCCTATCGATGCCGTGTTGCTCGGCATCGGCACAAATGGTCACCTTGCTTTCAACGATCCCCCGGCAAACCTCGAAGACCCTCTTCCAGTCAAGGTCGTCACGCTGACGAAGATGTGTCGCGAGCAACAGGTTCTTGATGGCTGCTTCTCCGCACTCGACGAGGTTCCTGAACGAGCCGTCACGCTTACGATTCCCACGTTGCTCGCCGGGCGCGAGCTCTTCTGCTGCGTGCCCGGCCTGCATAAGCGTGAAGCGGTGCGAGATGCGCTCCTGTCGCCCATCGGCGGCGATTGTCCCGCGACGGCGCTGCGCAAGCACCCTGCATGCAACCTTTATCTCGATCAGGATTCAAGCTCGTTGAGTGAGTTCGATGAACGTGAAAATGATCACAGGCCGTGATCCACAAAGTGGTCGCAACATCACACTCTTCATCGAAGATGGTGCGATTGTGCGCGTCGAGGAGACTTCTGCGACCAGTGACTTCTTCCTTTCACCCGGCCTCATCGACCTGCAGGTCAATGGCTGCTCAGGATTCGATTTGAATGGGGCCCAACTCACGCCGGAGACGATCATCCAGCTGGTCGATGCAATGCTCTCCCTTGGCGTCACCTGTTTCGCACCAACCATCATTACGGCGCCAGAGGACAGCATCTGCCGCGCCCTCAGCACCATCGCTTTGTCGCGCCGCACCTACCCACGCGTGAGCGCCTGCATCCCGTTCGTTCATGTGGAAGGACCGCACATCTCTCCGCTGGAGGGATACCGGGGTGCTCATCCAGCGCATGCTGTTCGCGCACCCTCTATCTCAGAATTCGAGCGATGGCAGCAGGCCTCTGGAGGCCTCGTCGGCATGGTCACGCTGTCTCCGCATTTCGAGGAGTCCGCAGCCTATATCACCGCACTGGTCGATTACGGCGTCCACGTTGCCATCGGCCATACGCACGCCTCCTCCGAACAGATCGGGCAAGCGATCAAAGCCGGTGCCACCCTCTCGACCCACCTTGGTAACGGCATAGCCCAGGAGATACCGCGGCACCGCAATCCCATCTGGCCCCAGTTAGCCGACGACCGTGTCTCAGCGACCTTTATCGCGGACGGCCATCATCTTCCTCCCGACGTTCTCAAAGTCATGCTGCGCGCAAAAGGCATAGACCGCAGCCTGCTTGTGTCGGACTCGGTAGCGCTTGCCGGCATGCCCGCAGGCGAATACACCACTCCGGTGGGAGGTCGCGTTGAACTTCGACCGGATGGCAGACTATGTGTTTTCGGCTCAGAGCTTCTTGCCGGAGCCACGGCATCACTGGTTCAGGGCATCGGCAACGTAATGCGTGTCACAGGTCTTCAACTTCACGAAGCCCTGGCCATGGCTACCGGAAACCCGGGAAAATTCGTCCCTGATCGTGGTCGGCTGAAGCCCGGGTCGCGCGCTGATGTTCTGAGATTCCGCTGGCAGGGCCAGATCCTAATCGAGGATGTCTGGTTGGCTGGAGAACAAGTGTTCACACGCAGCGAAGGTATCCATCATCCCGGGAGTCGGCAGGCATGAGACAGATCGGAGCGATAGACATAGGGGGGACCAAGATTGCCGCAGGCATCGTGCGCGACGACGGAACAATCCTTCACCGAAGTCAGTGTCCAACCGATACCAGGCGCGGTTTCCGCGACGCCGTCGATCGCATTCAGCAAATGCTGCAGGAGGGCATCGACGAACACGGCAAAATCGACGGCGTTGGCATCGGCTGCCCGGGGCCGCTTGATCCGTTTACAGGCGTGATCGGTGACGTCGGCACTTTGCCCGGCTGGCAAGGAGGATATCTCGGGGAGGCCGTTGGCGCACATTTCGGCCTCTCTGTTGCTGTCGAGAACGACGCAGACGCAGCGGCCATGGCTGAGTATGCATGGGGCGCAACGGCAACCTCAGGAACTCTTATCTACGTGACGATCAGTACCGGCATCGGTGGAGGAATCGTGCAAAACGGTCGCCTCTATCGGGGCGTCCACGGCGCCCACCCAGAGCTTGGCCACCAAGCGATCGATCCTTCAGGCCCCCTTTGCTACTGCACCATCTCCGGTTGCTGGGAGAGCCTAGCCAGCGGCTCAGCCATGACCGCGTGTTTCCTCGACATGGATCCGGAAAGACGCACGCTCACGGCCGTGCAGATATGCAACCTCGCCCGGCAGGGCGACCCGCTCGCCGTGCGTGCGGTTAAGCGAGAGGCTCATTATCTAGGCATTGGACTAGCGAACCTTGTCACTCTCTTCGCGCCTGACGTGATCTGCCTGGGAGGCGGTGTGATGAGAAGCAGTGACCTGTTCCTTGACGACATCCAGAGGTTTATGCGAAGCACGTGTACCCAGGTGCCCGTCGAATACACGACCATCACGCTGTCTTCGTTGGGAACGGACATCGGGTTGCTCGGCGCCGCGCAGTCCTGGCTGTTGCGCAATCCATGAGCGCCTGTTCGTAGATGCGCATCAGCTGCTAAGCGAATCCGCGTCATCGCACCAGGCCGCGTCCAGAGAAAAGGAGAGACATGCCCAACTTAGCCAGCAATATTCAAGCGCAACCCGAATCGCTCGCTCGCACCCTGCACCATCAATGTGGAGACGGTGCAGAGGCCATGGCGCACGCCGCGGCCCTCCTTCGGTCCAGGAAGAAGATCCTTATTACGGCGATGGGCGCGTCGCTGTTCGCCTCGATCCCGCTCCAATATTGCCTTTGTTCGCTGGGCCTTGATGCAGTTTCGGTTGAAGCAGGAGAGCTTTTGCACTATCAGAACAGTTCTTGGAAAGACGCAGTCGTTCTGATGGTGTCACGTTCGGGCGAGTCCGTTGAAATTGCGAGACTGCTCGAAAAAATGAAGGGCACCGTACCCATCATTGGTGTCGGCAACGATCCCCTGAGTCAGTTGTCCCGTTACGCAGACGTGAGTCTTTCCATCGCCAGTCTCAACGATGAAATGGTAGCCATCCAAACTTACACCGGTACGCTGCTCTCGCTGCACCTCCTGGCAAGCGCCGTGGCCGGCTCGTCCGATACCGCCGCCGAAGAGGTCCGAAGGCTCTTGCCCTCATTCGCTTCTCTGGTCGAGACAGCCATGCACACCCTCGCCGAGTGGGAAGACTTCCTTACGCCCAATTCCGCTCTCTACCTCCTAGCGCGCGGACCCTCGCTCGCAGCAGCCCATGAAGGCGCGCTGCTCTTTCATGAAGTTGCGAAGAGTCCTGCCATTGCAATGCCGATAGCTTCCTTCCGGCATGGCCCCGTTGAGGTGGTGGACCAAAACTTCCGCGGCATTATCTTCGCTCCGCAAGACCACACTCGAGATCTCAATCTGTCGCTGGCGCGCGATCTAGTCCGATTCGGTGGTCGAATGTGCCTGGTCGGTCCCTCCGGTCCTCTCCTGCATGATGCACTCTGGTGCTCGGTGCCCTCAGCCTCTCCTACTCTTGCGCCCATCTTTGAGATCGTGCCCTTGCAGGCGGCAGCCTTTCAGCTCGCGATCCAGCGAGGAATTGAGCCGGGCAGTTTTCGCTACGCACCCCAGGTAGCCGTAGACGAAGCCAGCTTCAGCCAAGGATAGCGTTTGCAGTCCAGGGAAACATCAGGAGGAGATCATGCAGTTCCTGAAACAAATGCGCCACGCCCGCTGGTTCTGGTACTCAATGATCTGCGTGCTGTGTTGGGGAGCCTGGGCTCTGCTATCCAAACTGGGATCACGAGAGATTCCGCCAAACACGATGCAATTCCTGTTCACCGTTGGCACTGTTCCTGTCGGTCTCGCACTCTTCCTCACGCGTCGCGGCAAAGTCGAAAAAAGTCCGCCCGGAATCGCATACGGAGTACTCAACGGCATCCTTTCTGGAATCGGCGGCCTCGCGCTTTTCGCCGCGTATCACACCAATGGCAACACAACCCTGATCACTGCGGCAGCGGCGCTCTATCCCATGATCACCGTCGTGCTCGCGATCACCATCCTGCACGAGCGGTTTCGTCCCATACAGGCTCTCGGCCTGCTCTTCGCCGCCATAGCGATCGTCATCTTTTCCCTTTAGGAGGCACTCGCACGTGCATATCCCCCTCTGGCTGTGGTATTCCATGCTGACCCTCGTCGCATGGGGTGTCGTGGGCATCCTTCAAAAGCTATCAACCAACTACATCTCCGCAGAGTCGTCGCTCATCTGGCTGGTGGTTGGATTTCTCGTTATCGAGCCATTCTTCTACCCGGGCTCTGCCGTTCTGCATTACTCGAAAATCAACCTGTCGTATGCGATTCTCAGCGGTCTGCTCAACGCGCTGGGGGCATGGGCACTATTCGCCGCTCTCAAGAGCGGCGGAAAGGCTTCCATCGTCGCGCCGCTTACCGCGCTTTATCCGGTCGTCGTTATCGTGCTCGTTCCGTCCATCCTGCACGAGTCCGTCACCCCACTGCAGTGGGTCGGCGTCGCATGCTCACTCGTCGCCGTCGTGTTGCTATCCGCATCAAGCGACGATCCGGTCCAGGAGCCCAACGATGATTGACCAGGTAGCTCTCTTGAACCTCCTGGGTACCTTTCCCGCCCATGTGCCCTTGGAGGCGTACGTGCTGGAGAGCGTCGATTGCGGATCATACCTGCGCGAGAAGGTGACATACTGCACCGAACGCGACGAACGCATATCGGCCTATGTCTGCATTCCAAAGCATCGTTCGCCGAAGACACCGGCCGTCTACTGTCACCATCAACATAACTTCGATTTCAAGCTCGGCAAGAGCGAAGTCGTAGGCTTGACCGGCAATCCTGATCAGGCCTATGCTTCCGAACTTGCACAGTGCGGTTTCATCACCTTTGCACCCGATGCCATAGCGTTTGAGGAGAGGAACTGGAGCGGAGGCACCTTCGAAGCCGAATACTACGAGCTCGCGTCACGCTTGGTGCGTGGTCAAACGCTTCTCGCGAAGGTCTTGCACGATGCGACCGTAGGAGTTGATTACCTCACAAGCCGTCCCGATGTGGATCCTGATCGCATAGGCTTTCTCGGACACTCGTATGGTGGCCGTATGGCCATCTGGCTTCCTGCGATCGATCACCGCATTCGTGCTTCAGTCTCACACTGTGGTTGCGTGGGATATGCCGATTCTCTCCATCGTGGTGCTGGGATCCAGATGGAATTCTGCGTGCCGGGGTTTATGCAACATGCCGAAATCGAAGACGTCGTGGCCTTGGTCGCTCCTACCGCGCTTCTTCTCTCCGCCGCACTGGATGATCCTTGGAGCCGCGGCGCGCAACGGATATACCAGGCCGCCCTGCCCGCATTTTCAGACTCTGCCCTCCAACTCCGCCTCTGGCCCGGTGGCCACGCTTTCAGCAGACCCATGCGAGAAGCGGCTTACCAGTTCCTAGCGCAACATCTACTCGATCTCTTAGGCAAGTGAATCTAAATTGGTCAAGAAGTCAAGTAAGAGATTATCGGAAATTTGCAGAATGGTGTGATCGGACGACGACTTCGACGTTGCGTCGCGTCATAGCGATCTACGATGGGGGCGACAGCAAGGTTGTTGAATTCGATGGCGGACCGCACTGCGCCGGGATATTGGCCGGTTATCTCCGCCAAGTATTAAATTTAGGTGTCCGCCCGTCCCGACGACTGCTATATGAGCGGGTTGGACCGTTGGCGTCAACGGAGAAGGGGCGCTCTGTTGCCGCGTCGGCCAATTTTAGTCCAGCCTTTAATGGATTCCTTGCCGAGTCTTACGCGGCTTGGCCGCTCCATTTCCCGAAGCTGGCACGCCGCGAACTATCGGTGTTCGATTTTGGAGCCGCGTTCTCGATTCTGGACAAATTGGCCGCGCAGGCTAAAAGCCTTGTAGGGCGCTTATCTTCCGTTGCGCAATCCCGAAAACCCAAGAAATTGAATGGCAACAACGAAATGCCGTGGTGAGCCGGACTGGCACCCTGTATTTCGCAAAGAGGCCGTCGGCGTGCTACCGATCAGAGCCAGGGAGACGCGTGTGCTGAAACGAATTCTTGAAATCCTGCCGGCGGTTTGTCTTGCGACGAGCATGGCTTCCTCGGCGCAGAGCCCCTTCATCGGCCAGTGGAAGTTCGACTCCTCGAAATGCCGAACGCCCGATGAGATGAAGGTTCAAAGTCAGGGCGGCAACAAGTACACCTTCGATTTCGGCGGGGGTGCGGAAACGATCGTGGCGGATGGGACCGACCAGCCGGGACTCGAGGGGACCCTCCTGTCGGCGAAGCAGGAAGCGCCGGATACGTGGATCGTTGAGCGCAAGAAAGACGGCCGGTTGATGCTCAGAGCGACATGGAAGCTTTCGGCGGACGGCAGTACGCTCACGGACTATTACCGCGAGTTCGAGTCGGACGGTTCTACGTTGAGCCTGGATTATGTCTACCAGCGCACAGGCGGAGGAAGGGGTTTCGCCGCAGACTGGCAAAGCATCAAGGAGACGAGAAATTCCCCCCTGTCGATGGAGGTGAAGGCCTATGAAGGCGACGGCCTCTCCTTCATTACTCCCTCGCACCAGCGGACACAGAATGTGAAGTTTGATGGCAAGGACTATCCCGTGGACGGATCGAACGCCGGGCAAGGTGCGGCCACCTCGGCTCGGCGAGTGGACGAACATAATCTGGTGATCACCCACAAATTCAATGGCAAGGTGACGGGTACCGAGGACGTTGGACTGTCGGCCGATCTGAAGACATTGACGATTACCTTGCACTTTGCCGGTCGCGACAAGCCTGATGTCATGGTTTACCAGCGGGAGTAGGTCTCTGTACGGGTCGGACTGAACGGCGAACTTCGCTTTGCCTGCAAGTTAGCTGGTCGCCTCTAAACCGCGGGTGCCCCGGGTTACGATTTTTGAAGCCTGGGAGAGCACAAAACTCGCACGACCGATGAGCGAGCATGAGCTTCACCGGAGGCGGTTGCCGACGATTACCGAAATCCGTGCCTCGGGGGCTGATCGCCCATCCGTCGACGAATTGAGAGAATCGACTAAGAGTCACGAGTTCAGACTTACATCCTGGATTGTCGACTCATTTATTCGTTTTGCCCGCAGAGGAGACCGGCCGAGCGGAGAGGCAAAAAGCTCGTGATGTTCTCCTATGGACATTGCATAGAAGAAATGGCAGCTACTATGCAGTATCCATAGGAGAGGTCATAGGAATGGACAAGTCTGAAGTATTACAGGGAACACTGGATCTGATGATCCTCAAAACGCTGCAGGCGCTGGGCTCGCTGCATGGCTTTGGCACTGCACGGCGTATCGAGCAGTTGAGCGAGGATGTGCTGACGTTGAATGAGGGGGCGGTATATACCTCGCTTCTTCGGCTTCAACAAAAAAGTTGGATTGCGAGTGAATGGGGCGTCTCTGAGAATAACGGGCGCGCCCGCTTCTTGAGCGCCAAAAACAGGGACGAGAGGTCATTATTTCTTTTCGAGCGGAGCCGTTGCGATTGGTATCGGGATGGGTGCATGAGTACGAGCAATTCTGGAACGAACGCCTCGATCAGTTTGATAAATATTTCAAAGACAAAAGTGCAAAGAAGAAGAAGAGGTGACAACTGCAACCAAGACGATTGAAGTGCAGGTTGAGCGAGCAATAGCTGCTTCTCAGCAAGTTGTATTTGATGCGTGGCTGGATCCAGAGATCCCAGGCAATCCATGGAATGCCACCGAGAAGTTCATCTTGGATCCGAAAGCAGACGGGCTCTTTTACTGGCACCTCCGCGGCATCTCGCACTATGGCCGATTCACGCAGATGGAGTGGCCCGGTTCGGATGCAGCATACGTGGGTGTCACCGAACACTCTCGGAAAGGAATCGACGGTGACGGTCACCTTTCAGAAGCACGGAGAAGACACGCTGATGACTCTCGTGCATTCCGATCTCCCTGACACGGACGAGGCAAAGGGCACGAGAACGGTTGGAACTACTTCTTGGGTATTTTTCGTGAGCAACTCGGCTGGGCTCTGGTGCAATTCGGTCCCTGCCAGTCGGGTACATTGGTCTTTAGAGAGTTGAGAGCCAACGGAGAGCGAATTGGACAGCATTGAGAAGTTGTTCGAGGCGGCACTCCGACCGCGAAGCGATCATCTTATGCGTGCGCTGGTATCTGCGCTACAAGCTCAGCTTTCGCGATCTAGTCGAGATGATGTCTGAGCGCGGACTGCACCTTGCACACACCACCATCCTGCGATGGGTGCAGCGGTATGCACCTGAGTTCGTCAAACGATGGAATCGCTTTCGCGGCCCGCTGGTCGCTCCTGGCGAGTTGATGAAACCTATATCAGGGTTCGCGGCCAATGGACCTACCTCTATCGAGCGGTGGACAAGTGTGGACAGACAATCGACTTCAGGCTTAGCAGGGCGCGCGATGTATCAGCGGCCAAGGCCTTCTTCACGCAGGCAATCAAGCATGAGAGGCAGCCGCCACATACGATCACGCTCGACGGCTATGCGGCTTCGCATCGTGCTGTTCGCGAAATGCGTACTGACGGTCTATTGCCGAAGGGCACGAAGCTTCGCTCTTCAAAGTATCTGAACAACCTGATCGAGCAAGATCACCGCGGCGTTAAGTCAAGGACTCTACCGATGCTTGGCTTCAAGAACTTCGAGTCTGCCACCATCACGATCGGTGGCGTGGAACTACTCCGCCGCATTCACAAAAATCAATTCGGCCTAAGTCGACTGAGGATCAAAGGCCAAGCTGCGCGCGCGATCAATGCCGTGCTCGCCGCATAAAACAAACAACAACGCTTTATCTCCGACGTTCGGATGTGGCGCTAATTGCACCAGAGCCAAGCCGATTACATTGTTGACGAACGGCAACGGAAACACGCAAGGAATGGGTAAGAGCATATGACCTTAGTATTATTCTGAGTAGAAATCGATTATTGACGGAGGGTGAATCAAGCAGTACAGTGATTGCATACGGGAAGGGGGACAATCAAAAAGATGCAGCAATCCTCTCCAAGCGAAGCTGAAGCCTCATGCGTCGCGCTCCCGACCCCGAGGGTGCCCCGGCGATAATGATTCATTCGCTGGGACGTGACCGCATTCTTTCACGTTGTACTGCGTCCATCGACCCGATGTGTAGCGTGGTAGTTTTTCAAATGGAGCGATGAACTATCGCCCGAGAAGCCCAAATGAAGGGCATAGCCACCTTGGAATCGAGGCTTGGAAGCATAAGTGAAAATGCTTGGGCAACCGCAGAGATGCGAAACCTTTGGCTTACAATCAAACAAATAAGGTGGTCGAGGCTTATCGTCTCGGCCACCTTTGTTTTAGAGGACGTAGTTTGCTTTGAGCCAATGCCGAAGAGCGAGAACTGGCTGCTGTTCAGGAGCGAATAATGCTCTATTTGCACTCAAGATAATTCTCAGGAACCCCAAGAAGAGTACCAGACAAGGTAGCACTGCGGCCCTTGATGACTGCGCCGTAGTTACAGAGCCAAGACTTGCAGTACAGAGGCCACCTTGCACCCAGTGTTGCTGGAACCAAAAAGGCGTAGACTTCAGGCTCACGACCGTCTGGTACGGTAGCCCCCCAGCAGCATCTGTTTTTGGGCTTGTGCCGCAAGCGAAGTCCCAGAGTGGAATCGCCCCACTATGGCAAAACGCGCAAAACATTTTAGGGAGGATTACCGATGTCCCCGCTAAAGGTTCAACCTTTATTGATGCCAGTTCTGAAAGCAACGGCGGACGGCGCTGAGCATAACGTAGACGAAATGCGCGACCTAGTCGCGAAGGAATTGAAACTCACCGATGACTACCTTAAGCCGATTAACCCTAAGACCGGACAATCACCCTATGTGAATCACGCGGCGCCTTCACGTTCTAACAAATGTTCGCTTGCGACCGATGCCGTCAGGGGTGCCAACGTCAATGACGGCTCCGCCTAACGGCATTTCGCGTTGTCAATGGATACGCGATCTTTTCTGATCGAGAGATGCGGGCTTTGAGTGCGATTTGAAGATTTGATGGTTAACATGAAGTTATACAGTAAGCTTCGAGCGATTGACGGAAAAATTGGGAGAGAGCGATGAGACTTAAGCCGGCAGCGCTACCTCTTTTGGTGGTCGTCATTGTGGTATTTCTTTGTACAGACTCAGCCAACGCTCAGAGTAATTCGGGAGAAGTGATATTCAGGATAGGGACGTTCGACAGGTCTTCCGGTGAATTCCCAGATGTAGCGCCAAAGGTTCCGGTTCATTTCGTAGTCGGACAAAGTGACCCGTCGAGGGACTGGTATGCTCGGCAGGCAGCCATTCTAGCTTCGTTCGCGGAGCAATCTTCAAGCGACGTAGCTTCCGCCCCGTGGACCATCAGCTTTTCGCTGCTGAACTCGCCGGCGCCCACGTATAAAATGCAGTTTCATCTTCTAATCAAAGATGCAAATGTGCCAACGCTTCAAGTGGCTATCAATGGAAAGCGCGGCAACTTCTATTTGCATCCCACGCTCGATTCAAACATGGGCGATATGCTGTTTGACTCCGACTACTCTAATGCTGATGTCTCATTCTCTTTCCCTGGCACTTATTTGAATACGGGGACAAATACAATTGCTTTGCAGGCGATCGAAGAAACCGACAAAGAGGTGCCCGACGCTGCTCTTACTTACGACTCAATTGAACTAGACCGGGCATCGGGTGCTTTCTCTCCTATTGCATCGTCGGCTCAGATAATGCCCACAATTTTCTATCAGCGGCGGCCAAGCCAGCTAAATGAATTTGTTGATGTCGTTGTGCGTTATGGTCAGCACGTAAAGAGAAATGCCAGCGTAGACCTCGAACTTAACGGTAAGCATTTTCGTCAAGTGCTGCAGGGCAACCAGGACTTTGGCGAGGAAAGACTGGAGTTTTCTGTCCCAGAATTTCCAATGCATAGTGAGGCGCAGCTGAATTGGAGCGTCGGCGGCCAGAGTCAACACGAAAGATGTTTTATCGATCCCAAAAAGAAGTGGACTTTGTTTCTGGTCCCTCACATTCATCTTGATGTAGGGTTTTCGGATTACCAAGCGAAGATCGCTGCTATCCAGAGTCGGGTCATCGATGAGGCCCTTGACCTTACGGAGAAGCATCCTGATTTCCGCTTCAGTATCGACGGCTACTGGCCGCTGGAGCAATTCTTAAAGACACGCAGTTCTGCGGAACAGCAGCGGGTGATCGCGGCCATCCAGAAAAAGCGGATCTTTCTTCCGCCTCAATACGCCAATTTGCTTACCGGCTTCCCGACTGCCGAAACACTAATTCGTTCTCTCTATAGCAGCGCCAACTTCAGTCGCGTATACGGAACACCCTTCGATTACGCCAATATTACGGACGTTCCATCTTATTCATGGTCTTATGCCTCGATCTTGGCTGCGGCACGAATCAAATACTTCTTTGCAGGTAGCAATAACTTCCGTGCGCCTGTCTTATATCAAGGACATCTAAACGAAAACTCTCCCTTTTATTGGGAAGGACCCGACGGCCAGAAGGTTCTGCTTTGGTATTCGCTTCATTACATGCAGATGCAAGTCATGTTCGGGTTGCCTCCGCTCATCCCGGCGGGACACGAAATGCTGCCCATTTTTCTGCAGATGTACGACCGTGCGAGTTATCGCGCCAATGCAGCCATCATCTTCGGCTCGCAAGTGGAGAACACGGATTTGTTTCCTCAGCAGGCTGAATTGGCGCAGCAATGGAACAGCGTCTACGCCTACCCGACAATCAAATATTCGGGCTTTCACGACGCGCTTGAAAACATCGCTGGACAGTTCGGCAACGAAATCCCGAGTGTCCGCGGAGATGGAGGTCCTTATTGGGAGGATGGCATCGCCTCCGATGCGTACTTTGCAGCATTAGAGCGCCAGAATGAGAACCTAGGACCTTCCGCTGAAAAGCTTGCAACCTTGGCTTCTCTTATCGATCCTAGAACTGCGCCGGACAAGGTGGACCTCGATCGGATGTGGACCGACATGCTACTCATGGATGAGCACACCTGGGAAGCAGATATCAGCATTTCCGATCCAACTAGTCAAGAAGCAGTTAAGCAACTCGCAGTCAAGGATTCCTACGCGATGAATGCCCGAGCGCGCGCCGACTCCATCGCCCGCAACAGCATGGCGACCCTGGCAGATTCTATCTCGACCGGATCCGGAAGCCTCATCGTCTTTAATACTCTGAACTGGCAGCGAAGCGGGCTTGTGACCGTCGATCTTAAGAAGACCAACGTCATCATTGACTCTTCAACTGGTCAGGCGATTCCTGTGGATGTGATAAGCACTGGGAGCGAGTTTCAGAATGTTGGTTTTGTTGCCACAAATGTTCCCGCTATCGGCTATAAGGTGTTCCAACTTCGTTCCACAAATACGCCGGTTGCTCCCTCAGCAAGCCTGCAGAATGCAACTCTCGAAAGCCCGTTTTATCGTGTGGAACTCGACCCCACGACCGGTGCCGTACGCGGCATCTATGACAAGGACCTGCAGCGTGAGTTGGTGGACAAGCAAAGCCCCTACCGCTTCGGTCAGTATCTCTATGTGAGCGGCGGGGATAAGGTGCCTAACAGTTTGCTTGAAAACCGCACCATTTCTGCGAAAGCCGATTTAGAAATTCACGCCGCAGAGAATGGCCGCCTTCTCTCAACAACTCGGACGTCCTATGGATCGATGGCGCGAATGGAAAGCGCAGATACAAACACGCCAAAGATTGTCTCGGAAATTCGATTGTTCGAGAATGAAAAGAAGATCGAGTTTGTAGAAGATGTGAAAAAAACCGAGGTGAACACTAAGGAGGCGGTTTATTTCGCGTTTCCTTTCGCCATGAGCCGACCGGAATTCCAGTACGAGATACAGACCGGTGTTGTAGACCCTGCGAAAGATATGTACCCTGGGGCTGGTCATGAATGGTTTTCGGTGCAGCACTGGGTTTCGGTGCAGGAGGGTGGAATGTCGGCAACCGTGATGCCACTCGATGCATCGCTGGTTACGCTCGGAGACATCAATCGTGGCGTTTGGCCAAGCCAATTCGGAGATCGCTCCGGAGCAGTCTTTTCTTATGTGATGAACAACTATTGGAATACCAACTACCGCGCTGGCCAAGGAGGAAATTTCCATTTCCGCTATATAGTCACTAGCGCGCCGGATACAAATGCTGCTGAATTAAGTCGGCTTGGATGGGAGGAGATGACGCCCCTTGAGAGTGCTGAACTAACCTTGCCGGATAAAGCGCTTAACACGCCTCGTGCCCTCGATGGCAAGCAGGGTACCTTCTTTCAAGTCGATGATCCTGAGCTTGTGCTCAGCGCGTGGAAGCCGGCCGAGGATGGGGTTGGCACTGTCATGCGTTTCATAGATATTGGTGGTAAAACCCGAAACGTAACGGCGCGGGCCCCACTTCTTCATTTACAACAGGCATGGCAGACTGATGCCATCGAGAGAAATGAGAAGCAGCTTTCGTTGCAGGGAGAAACGGGATTCGCCTTCACGATTCATCCTCGGGAGATTGTTACCGTGCGGCTGGTTGGGGAGGGCGACGCTCATGCAGCATCGAACGAGAGGTAAAGTCAGAGAGCATAAATGTGCCGATTAATTACCCGAGAGGCTTTGTGAGTTTTGCGGCCGCCGATAGGCCGCAAGCTTAGCCTCTTTCTAGGCAGGTATTTTTAAATTGCGCTAGCATGCCGTGCTTTGTTCAAGTTTCAGCTAGCTTCTGCCTTCAAAGTACGCCTCTATCTCTTCTAGCGTCTTGCCCTTCGTCTCTGGCAAGAAGAATGTGACCGCAATGAAATAAACAACCGTGAAACTTGCGAAGAGAAAGAACATGGAAGAGTATCCATGTCTAGAGACAAATGGAAGAAAAATTCCGGCCAAGATGGTGGAAACCAACTGATTGATAACGAGAGTAATGCTCATGCCATTAGAGCGGATGCGTGTCGGCATGAGCTCGGATAAAGCAAGCCAAACACAGACTCCCGGTCCCATGGAATAGAAAGCCATAAAGAGATAGAGGCCGAGAGCGACTAGCCACCCATGATGTGCTTCGGGGATCTGGCTTACAACGGCTCTCCTGATTTTGAGCGGCGCCAATCGTGCAGCGTCAAGGTCGGCAAAGGGATTCTTGAAGAACGCCTCCACTTTGTTGGCGGGAACGCACCTCTCCCGTGTGATCCCGATGGGGATCGAAGCGGGATCGTCTGAACGCGCGAAACCAGTGGCGGCCGTGAAGTCCCCGTACGAGTAAATGATGGCCAAAGAGGCGCGACTGCTATGAATCTGCTTGCCGGCGCTGCCACTCGCGGCCAGCAGACGGCTTGCCTCAGACTGATCGAATCGGAGCGTAAGTTCTTGATTGCTTCCAACCACCGATTGAACTTGGGCTGCGGCATTGATGCTTAAAGTTTCGGCGCGCAGGAAGAGAATGCCGACGCAAGTCAGTGAAACGATGATACCGCTGGTGCCGACAATGAACAGGAATCTGCGCCCCTTGCGATCAACCAACATCATGCCGACCAGGGCCATCGAGAAGTTGGTGAAGGTGAACAGAACATATCCCCAGTGCGCCTGCACATCGGATAGGCCGCTCTGCAGCAGTATGACTACGTTGTAACCGTTCAGAGAATTAATGCCGGTAGCGGTGTTGCATGCCAGTATGACAAGAGTCAGAAAAAAGGATTCGTCAGAAGAAATCGTGGGCGAGTGGGGGTTCAGGGAGTTTTGCAAGTGAGTGATATAGGGCGAGTTCAAGGACGGGGAAGGTGCGAAAGCCGTAGGATTT
>CZKL01000366.1_pt1 | contig 24120 bp, 19 predicted proteins | sample 1122441 | NCBI WGS metagenome assembly CZKL01 (sample SAMEA3539301, study PRJEB10725) | soil metagenome | biome: tundra; feature: field; material: soil | place: USA | collected 2010-05 | depth 0.15 m
CAGCAGGATCGCATCCACCTGGCCCTCAGAGAGCTTGCGCAGCCGCGTATCGACGTTGCCGCGGAACTCGACGGCCTCAATATCGGGTCGCAGAGCCTTGAGTTGCGCGCGACGGCGCTGGCTGCTGGTTCCCACGCGTGCGCCCTGCGGTAATTCGGCGAGACTCTTAAATTTCACCGAAACCAGCACGTCTCGAGGATCTACGCGTTGAGGAGTGGCTGCCAGTGCAAACGGCTCTGGCAATTCAGTTGGCAAGTCCTTGAGCGAATGCACTGCCAAATCTACTCGACCGTCCGCCAAGGCTTCTTCAATTTCCTTGGTAAACATCCCCTTGGAGCCGACTTCTGCAAACGTTACTTCCTGCAGGCGATCTCCGGTGGTCTTGATAATCTCAATCTCTACCGAGTGGTCATGTGTGCGAAGCAGCTCAGCAATATGGTTCGCCTGCCACAATGCAAGTTGGGAACCGCGGCTACCTATGCGCAAATTCATCGACGGCCTGCCACGCTGGCCCGGATCACGGGAATGTCGTTATTTTCTGTGGTTGTCATTGGATTTTCTGCGGCGGAGAGTTTCGACCCCGCATCGAGGTTCGAGTCGAGGCCCAGTTCCACGCCGCGATCTGCGACCGATGGCAACGACCAGGTTTCACACAACGTGTCTACGCGAGCCGAGTCGTTATCTCGAGCGGCCTGTTTCAGCGCCTGCATCGGAGGATGAAGGAACTTGTTCACCAGACCGCGTGTCAAGGCTTCGACCGCGGCGGCCTGTTCGGCAGTTAACGCCCCAAGCCTTCCTTGAATTCGGCGCAACTCAGATTGACGAAGTTCTTCGGCCTGGCGTTGCAGGGCGACGATCGCCGGAGCCACATTGACGGTTCGCTGACGCTCGTGGAACCGCTGCACTTCAGCCGCGATGAGAGCCTCCGCATCGGTCGCTTCCCGGCTGCGCTCCTCCATATGGGATGCGGCGACGGTCTGAAGGTCGTCAATGTCGTAGACAAAGATGCCTTCCAACTTATTCATCGCCGGGTCCACATCTCTGGGCACCGCGATGTCGATGAAAAACATGGGGCGATTGCGACGCCGATGCATGAAGGCTTGTCCATGCTCACGGCGGAAGATAGGGTGAGGTGCGCCGGTTGAAGTAATTACGATGTCGGCCTCGCTCACCACCTCATGCAACTCCTCGAAGGGTATGACGCGGCCGTTGAATTGGCCAGCCATGCGCTGCGCCCGCTCCAGGGTGCGATTCGTCACCAGGATGGCGCCCGCTCCCTGTTGAACCAGATGCCGCGCTGCCAGTTCGCTCATCTTCCCTGCCCCGACCAGGAACACAGTGCGACCGGCCAGAGAGCCGAAAATCTTACGCGCCAACTCAACGGCAACCGAAGCAATCGAGACCGAGTTTGACCCAATCTCAGTCTCTGAACGAACCTTCTTGGCCGCCGCGAATGCACTTTGCAACAGGTGTTCAAGTTGGCCGCTCACCGTGCCGGCAGCGCGCGCTACGGCAAAGGACTCCTTGACCTGACCAAGAATCTGCGGCTCACCCACAACCATCGAGTCCAAGCTGGCGGCCACGCGAAACAGGTGGCGGACCGCTTGCTGATCCCGATGCTCATACAAGTGTTCTTTCAAGACCGCCGGATCCAGTCCGAACTGTTCTTGAAGGAAACCGGTCAGATCGATCGACGGTGACTCGATGACCGTAAGGATTTCAACCCGGTTACAGGTGGAAACGATCATGCATTCGGACACACCCGGCACCGCGGCCAGAGCGCGCGTCACTTCGGGCAACTCTTCGCGGGAAATGGCAATGCGTTCGCGCAGTTCGATGGGGGCGGTCTTGTGGTTGACGCCAATCAGCGACAGGGTCATGGCGCACCGTACCTGTGAACCTGGCTGAACTGGTTCGCTGCCCAGACTGCCAGCATCACCAGGAAGACGGCGCCTGAAAGGTAGGCGGCCCTGCGTCCACGAAGGCCGGCCGTGCTGCGCACAAAGAGCAGCAACACGTAGACAGCCCACATGATGAAGGAGGCGATGACCTTAGGGTCGCGAAAATATCTTGCACCGAGAACCGTTTCCTGCGCCAGCACAGAACCGATCACAAGGCCAACGGTCATGCACGGGAATCCAAAAAGCAGGGTCGCGTGGGCGATCCGCTCCAAGGTGTCGAGCGGCGGCAGCCAGTCGAACGGAGCCCACCAGGAGTCCTCACCCGGCTTGAGTTTGCTCTTGATGCGCCGCTCCTGAACCAGGTAGAGACCCGACGCCAGCATGCTGAATCCCAGTGCCGCGTACGCGGCCAAAAGCGCGGCAATATGAGCAATGAGCCAGCTGATTCGGACTCCAGAGGACGGAAACGTGTACCGATCCGCGCCCAGGGACGGCACGAATACGACAAAGAAGGTTACCGGTAAGGCGAAGACTCCAAGCGAGATAGCTCCGTAAATCCACCAGACCAGGAAGAACAGGGCGGCCACGACCAAGCCGAGCAAGGATTCAGCTTCCCTGACTCCGACGGGAACCCAACGGTGTGCCTGAACCAGCATTTCCACAACCGACACAAAGTGGAAGAAGAAGGCGATCCCGGCGACATGAACACATATCTTGCGCCAACGCTCAAGGCCATACAGAACAGCGGGGAACGCGGCGATACTTGCACCCGCGTAAAGGAAAGCCGCCACCCTGAGCCAAAGTAAGTACATTCCGTTGTTTACCTTAAGGCGTAACTAGTCAGTATACTGTGATCCAAATCACGCGGGAGAATGTACATGGGAGCATTTAGTGGGCACCCCGCCGTTTAGATTCGAATCAATCTAATGCACTTGCATAAGGACATTCAGCTCGCTCGTACTTTGCTGAATACGATCCCATCTTTCACTTTTCGGGGGAAGGCGATGTCTTCAGGCAATTTACGACCAGGCCACGGTTTTCTCCTTCACAGGTGCTTCGGGGGCACGTACGCGTTTGTGGCTGCAGTCTAGAGCGCGATATATCAACTTACCCGCTGGATCAAGACAGACCCGTATTAGCGCTGGAGGTCTTTCGATAGATCGAGAAAACAGCGCCACCGATCTTGATCACGCTCACAACTTTCTCGATGGGGCCCGGAATGACGTCAACACTTGACAAGAATTCTTCAGCGGCCGCGCCAACGCTCAAAATATCGAGCTTGGTATGGCTCGTCGCGAGGTTTCCGGCGCCGCCGATCAATTTGTAGCCCGCCGCACCGGGATCGGAAGGGACTTTCGCTCCCGCAAGGCCGATGACGGCCTCTAGAATGACTTTCAAGTCCTCACTGATGTCGGCTTCCCCGATCGATATCGGCAAGGGGCGTCCGCCCGGAGGACAATCACGCAGAAACGGATGATTCAGCGCTGCATCGCTGGCTTTGACGCCTACGGCAACCAGTCCGGTTGACGTGGTGGCAACGATGGGCGTTTTCGCCGGCAACGCCTTAATCGTTGCCTGGTCTGCGCTGCTCATCGAAATTCGCATTGCGCCTCCTTTGGCAAAGCTGTTTCGTGGTGCCGAACGACCCGAATAGGTGATGACTGCCACGAGGATGGAAGGGAGCCCAGTCCAGTAGAAGTTCATGGTACAGAATTCACCACCCTTCGGGGTGAGGTTGCGGAGGATGGACGCGGTAATCTGGTAGTCAATCGTGATCAAAGACGACATCCAACCCGAGGTGATGTCCCTAGCTCCCGCGGCGGACGCTCCTGGTTCAACGGGCCCCGACACGCCTGCGGAAAAGTCCCCTGCCGAACTAACTCCTTTTATGCGCCAGTGGACGGCGGCAAAGCGGGAAAATCCGGATGCCCTCCTGTTTTTCAGGATGGGGGACTTTTACGAATTGTTTTATGACGATGCCGTGGTGGTCAGCCGCGAGCTGCAATTGACACTGACGGCGCGAGATCGGGAGCGCAACCAGCCCATGTGCGGAGTCCCGTACCACTCAGTCGACGGCTACCTGGCACGCCTGTTGCGCAAGGGGTACCGCATCGCCATCTGCGACCAGATGGAAGACCCAAAGCTGACCAAAAAGATCGTGCGTCGCGAGGTGACGCGGGTGCTGTCTCCAGGTACAGCGCTGGACCCGGGACTGGGGCAGGAACAAAACAATTTTCTTGCTGCGTATTTTGAAGTTCGGAATAAAGATCGATCAGAAAAAAGTGACAAGGCCGAGCTAGGGTCGAAAGCGGCTCCGGGAACATCCTCGCGTGGGCTTGTATCCGCTGTGGCGCTGCTCGATGTTTCTACCGGCGAGTTTCGTACCGCGGAGTTCGCCGGACCGGCGGCACGAAATCAGGCCATAGAGTCTCTCCTTCTGGCTTCGCCGAGCGAGGTACTGGTCGGTTCGAATGCGGAGATGCCCCAGGAGTTTGAGCGGATTCCGGCGCGGACGCGCGTCGAAGACTGGGTCTGGACGCGGGATTATGCCGTGCCGTTGGTCGAGCGACAGCTCCACGTACGGTCTCTTGAAGGATTCGGTCTCGAAGGTCACCCTGCAGCGGCAATCGCTGCGGGCGCCGTGCTGCATTATGTTCGGACGACCCAGAAGAATGAAGCTCTGCACATCGATTCCTTGCGGTTCCAGGAGCACTCGACGGCACTTGAGTTAGACCAGGTAACAGTGCGCAATCTTGAACTTGTGGAGCCATTGTTTGTCGGCCAGGACGACCGTGCAACGCTCTTTCACACGCTGGATTGTTGCCTGACACCCATGGGCAAGCGGTTGCTGAGAGCCACGATTCTTCGTCCGCTCATTGCTCGACCCCAATTGGAAGCCCGTTATGAAGCTGTAGGAGAAGCGCATGGTGACTTGTTGCGGCGCGAGGAGATTCGCCGCGCATTCGGCGGCATTCTCGACCTGGAGCGTCTGCTTGCTCGGCTCAGCTTGGATTCCGCAGGACCGCGTGACCTCCGCGCCTTGGCGGCGAGCCAGGCACGACTGCCCGGATTAAAATCCGCGCTCGGAGTAATGAAGGCCAACTTGTGGCAAGATGTCGCAGCGCGGCTCGACACACTTGAAGACGTCACAGTACGCATCGCGACAACCTTGGTGGCTGAGCCACCTCTTACCCTGGCAGACGGCGGCGCAATAGCCACCGGAGTGGACGACGAACTTGATGAGTTACGCACGATTTCGACCACGGGTCGACAGCAGATTGCGGCCATCGAAGAACGGGAACGCGTGCGAACCGGCATCGGTTCGCTCAAGGTTCGCTATAACTCGGTCTTCGGCTACTACATAGAAATCACTAAGTCGAACCTGGCGATGGCGCCGGCAGACTATGAGCGCAAGCAGACTCTGGTCAACGCCGAACGGTTTACGACGCCGGAATTGAAAGAGTATGAGCGGAAGATTCTAACGGCGCATGACCGATCGGTAGAAATCGAGAAGCGGATCTTTGTCGAGTTGCGAGCAAATGTTCTGCAGGCTGCGGGTCGGATTCGGCGTGCGTCTTTCGCCGTTGCTGAGGCAGATTTGCTAGCGAACTTTGCCCATCTAGCGGCAGGACGACGTTTTGTGCGACCTCGATTAACGGACGAAGCCGTACTTGAAGCTGTAGCCGCGCGTCATCCAGTGATCGAGCATTGGATGGAGGAAACGCGCGAAGGACGATTCATTCCCAATGATCTCTACCTCGATGCGGGGGAAACAGGGCCAACTTTATTGCTGATCACTGGTCCCAATATGGGTGGTAAGAGCACGTATCTGCGTATGGCAGCCATGTTAGTTCTCATGGCTCAGATGGGAAGCTTTGTCCCCGCAGAGAGCATGCGCTTCGGCCTGGTCGACCGCATCTACACACGGATTGGTGCGAGCGATAACGTGGCGCGCGGGCGCTCGACCTTCATGGTGGAGATGACTGAAACCGCAACTATATTGAATACCGCCACCAATCGATCGCTCATACTTCTGGATGAGATGGGGCGCGGCACGGCCACTTTTGATGGGCTCTCCTTAGCCTGGGCCACTGTGGAGTATTTACATGCAGAGACAGGCGCGCGCACTTTATTTGCCACGCACTATCACGAGTTGACCATGCTGGCGGAGAAATTGCCGCGCGTGCGAAACCTCCGCGTAGGCGTAAAGGAAGCGGCTGGCGGGATTGTGTTTCTGCATAACATCGAGCCCGGTGCAGCAAGCAAGAGTTATGGCATCGAAGTGGCAAAGTTGGCTGGATTGCCTTCGGCGGTCATCGAACGCGCTCGGCGCGTGTTGCGACAACACGAGAAGCAGGAGCGCCAGAGCGTCCAGGTTGAAACAACTCCGGAGCCGATGCAGCTTACGATTTTCACTCCGCTATCGCAGCGCATCGTGGACCGCATCGAGGCTGTGGACGTTAACGCGCTCACCCCGTTGCAGGCGCTCAATCTGCTCGAAGAATTACAGAGTGAATTGAAGGAGAAAGTATGACCAGCAGCTTGCGGAGGGAGGTGGGAAGCCTGCTGGTAGTGGGGCTATCGGCAACGGAGCTGACCGCACTCGAATGCGCATGGCTGCGGCTGATTCGCCCGGCAGGAATCATCCTTTTCAGACGCAATATTACAGATGCTGAGCAAACGCGCTCTCTGCTTAAAGACGCAAGCTCACTCTGCACAGATCATAGCTTGCGATGCGTTGACGTTGAGGGCGGAACCGTCGATCGCCTGCGAAACGCGCTGGCATCGATGCCCTCAGCGCGTCATGTAGCCATCGCAGCCGAACGCCGAGGCACCCTGGCACTGATTCGCCAACAAGGGGAGCTGATCGCGCGCGGAGTGAAAGCCTTCGGCTTTAATACAACGCTGGCGCCGGTGCTAGATCTAGCGTTATCTGACTCGACCCACGTTATGGGAACGCGCTCGGTCCCAGGTGAGGCAACGGTTGTAGCCGAATACGCTCGCACCTTCTTAGCGGGACTTGCAGCTCACAACGTGGTGGGATGCGGAAAGCACTTTCCGGGTCTCGGTGGGGGCACAAGCGATTCGCATGTGGAGACACCGGAAATCCGTCGAAGCTGGAACGATCTGTGGCGCGAGGACCTTGCGCCCTATCGCGAACTCCGCAATGAGCTGCCGATGGTAATGGTCAACCATGCGGCGTATCCACACACCGCCGGCAAACATCTTCCTGCCAGTGCTTCTCCGTTTTGGATAAACACCGTATTACGAAAGCGCATCGGATATCGCGGACTTATCTTCTCCGATGATATGGAGATGGGCGGAATCTTGAAGTTCCTGCCTATGGAAGAAGCTGTCGTTGCCGCGGTGCGCGCGGGGATGGACATCTTGGAAATCTGTCACAGCGCTGAACTGATTCTGAGCGCATATGAAGCGCTCATCGCCGAAGGCGAAAGGTCGAAGGCCTTCCGAAATCTAATCGCGAAGCGCGCGCGTGAAACGTCTCGCAAGCGAGCCAAATTATTTAACACCCAAATGCCTCCGGCCCTCACAACGCGTCAATTTGAATCTCTGCGCGACAAGATTCTGCGCTTCAGCGAGAAAGTTATGTCAAGCGCAACCGAAGATTCAAATACAGTTTTACGGTCTCGAAAGTCAGCGACCTTCGTGGAGACGGCATGACAACAAAATCCATGACGGTTGTCGGAGTCATGAGCGGCACCTCCGCTGATGGGATCGATGTGGCGCTGGTAAAGATCACTCCCGACAAGAGCCGCACGGGCTTATCGCGCCCGACGCTCAAGCTTCTGGCTCATGAAGGATTTCCCTATCAGGCCGCGCTGCGACGCGCGGTGCTCACGGCGATGAATGCAGAGTCCACATCAACACGGGAATTGGCACGTTTGAATTGGCGATTGGGTTTGGCTTACGCCGAAGCGGTGGAAGAGACGCTCAGACGCCATCGCATTGACATCGATTTGATTGGATGTCATGGCCAGACGCTTTATCACCAGGCGCTTCCGGCAGCCTATGCAGGTAGTCGGTTTACGTGTACCTGGCAAGCAGGGGAGATAGCATGTATCGCGTCGGCCATCGGAGTGCCAGTGGTCTCGAATTTTCGGCCAGCAGATATGCTGGCGGGCGGACTCGGTGCGCCGCTCGTTCCGTTACTCGACTACGTTCTGTTCGCTGACGCCGAGCGGGGACGAGTATTGCAAAACATCGGCGGCATTGCCAACCTGACTGCGATTCCTGCGGGTGTCGGTCCCGACTCAGTGATGGCATTCGACACGGGTCCCGGGAACATGGTGATCGATGCGCTCACTCAAAAGCTTTTCGACAGGCCGTTCGACCGCAATGGCCTACTGGCAGCACGAGGCAAGATACTTCAACCGGTGCTGGCAGCGGAGATGCGCAACCCTTACTTCAGGCTGAAGCCACCGCGTGCCGCGGGACGCGAAGAATTCGGGCGAGAATTTGCGGCAAAGTTTTACGCAGCCTGCAAACGTAACCGGGGCAAGCCCGAAGATGCGCTCGCTACAGCCACGGCCCTTACAGCGGAGAGCATCGCCAAAAGCTACCAGCGCTTTGTTCGACCGAAGATGAAAAGCAGCGTTGTGAATTACATTGTGTCCGGAGGCGGAACGCGGAACGAAACTCTCATGTCCATGCTGTCGGAGCGATTGGGCAGTCTAGGCTGTACGGTGGCCGCCAGCGAAGACTTCGGTCTGCCCGCGGAAGCCAAAGAAGCCGCGGCCTTCGCTTTGTTGGCTTGGCAGACTTGGCATCGTTTGCCAGGGAATGTACCCTCGGCGACCGGGGCCACGCGGGCGGTGATTCTAGGACAGGTCACTTATGCTTGATCGCGGCGGAGTGTGCTTCGCGCTAAGCCACCCTTGGCGCGGGCGGACCATGTCAAAAATAGAGCACAGAGCTTCGATCGCAGTAACTGCTTTCGTTGTTGTGCTGTCGACGTTAACGGGATGCCGCTCCGCGCCTCGCGATCCTCGAACCGTCGTGTTTCTAGTTGAAAGCAGCCCCGCCAATCTCGACCCGCGCGTCGGAACCGACGGTCAGTCAGAACACATTGATGAATTGATGTTCGATGGATTGGTGGCAAGGGATACGAGCTTTCACTTCACGCCCGCGCTGGCACGCAGTTGGGATCAACCTGATCCCAAGACGCTGATTTTCCATTTGCGCCACGATGTGCGCTTTCACGACGGACGGACGATGACTGCACGCGATGTGGTGTGGACCATTGACTCTATGCGCACCGGCAAGGTGATTTCACCCAAAGCTGCCACTTACGCTGCTGTGGATGCGATCGAAGCGAAGGATGCCTACACGGTCATCTTCCACCTGAAACATCCGGATAATTTTCTCCTGACGAATCTATCCACGGGCGCAATGGGCATCGTACCTGAAGGCAGTGGTCGCGAATTTTGGCGTCATCCGGTCGGCACCGGACCATTCCGTTTTGTCAGCCAGCAGATCGACCAGGAAGTAGTCGTCGAGCGCAATCCACTGAGCTGGTCAGGAGTTCCGAAACTTGAGCGCGTGCGATTCGCCATCGTGCCGGACCTTATTACTGAAGCGCTCGAGCTGCAAAAGGGATCGGCCGATGTGGAGGTCAATTCCCTTCCCATGGATGCGTTGACGGTCCTTGAAAAGCGACCGGACTTGAAGGTCGTGGATGCGAATGGAACCCAGATACAGTACCTCGCATTCAACACTAGAGACTCTCTTCTGAAGGATGCTCGCGTCCGTCAAGCCATTTCGTGCGCGATTGACAGACGGTTACTGATCAAAACTTTGATGGATGGCCATGCGCAAGCCGCACAGAGCATGTTGCCTGTGAGTCACTGGGCCTACTCAGGCAACGGGCCACGCTATGACTATGATCCGGCGCGGTCCCAACAATTACTTGACGAAGCAGGTTACCCGGCGGGGCCGGGAGGAACCCGGTTTCACCTCACCATGAAGACCAGTTCGGCCGACGATGTGAGGTTGCTGGGTGCGGTGCTGCAACAGCAATTGGCGCGCGTTGGCATCGCCCTCGAACTGCGCAGCTACGAATTCGCAACATTCTATTCGGATGTAACACGGGGAGCATTCCAGTTGTATTCACTGCGCTGGATCGGCGGGAATGAACAACCTGACATTTTCAGCTACGCCTTTTCGACCGCTCGCTTCTCGCCCAAGGGAGCTAACCGGGGGCACTATTCGAATGCACGCCTTGACACGCTGCTCGATGAGGCTGCGGCAAGCAGCGACGTGGAACAACGCAAGATCGACTACGCCGAAGCACAGGAGATTCTGGCCAGAGACCTGCCTGCTATCAACCTCTGGTATCGAGATACGATTGTGGTGCACAACAAGAGGCTGACCCACATTGTTCCTACCCCTTCCGGGAGCTATACCTTTCTTGAAAGCGCGGAAATGACTCGATAAAGCTGAACTCTCAGATTGAGCTTAGCGCGAGGGCCAGATGCGTCAGCGAAGGCTCACAAACCTCCTGAATCGAAGCATTTAAATTGCAGAATCAACCTTTTGGCGGACTATCACGTCTACCGAAATGAGTGGATTCGCGCTCCACGGGCAGCGCCCGACGGACGCGCAGCGGACGGAGACATGAAGAGTACGTACAAGATACAGTCGCGCCGACTGACAATTGGTTCTTTGCTGGCGATCATCATCGCACTTGCCTCATCGCTTGCCCATGCCCAGGCTGCGGCATCCCGATTTCTGGGATCGATCACTTCTATCAATGGCACAACGCTGACTGTGAAAACGGACGCCGGGGAACAACGCCAAGTGGACGTGCCCGCTGAAGCCAGCCTTAAACGCATTGCTCCTGGAGAAAAGGACCTGAGCAAAGCCGTAACAATCGAGTTCGGCAGCTTGGCCGTAGGCGATCGGATATTAGTGAAACTTGATCCGAACGCTTCAGGCACTACGCCGCAAGCCGCGCAGATTATCGCCGTGAAACAAGAAGACCTGGCGCAAAAACAGCAACAGGAACGCGAAGACTGGCAGCGCAACGGTGTGGGGGGGCTGGTCAAGAGTGCCGATCCTTCCTCCGGTGTGATCGTGCTGACGAGTGGAGCCGGAGCGACCGCCAAAACAATCACGATCCGCACGACCAAATCCACAGTGCTGAAGCGCTATGCGCCGACCTCGGTGCGATTCGACCAGGCGCAACCCGCTCCCCTTGATGCGATTCACCCAGGCGACCAGTTGCGAGCGCGGGGACAGAAAAATGCGGATGGGATGGAAATTCAAGCCGAAGAGGTGGTCTCCGGCAGTTTTCGCAATATCTCCGGAACAATCTCTTCCATAGACTCGGCTAATTCGACCGTGGTGGTGAAGGATCTCGCCACCAAGAAACAAGTGACGGTTCACGTCACTCCAGACACACAGATGAAGCGCCTGCCCGAAAGAATGGCACAGGCACTGGCTTCGCGATTGAACGGCACGGGATCCGGGCGCGGTGGGGCTGCCGGTCCTGGCGGGTCAAGCGGCCCCGGGGCAAATGGCGGACCTGGAAGCGGCCCACCTACCGGGATGCCTCAAAACGGTCACGGAGCTGGCGCTGGATCGTGGTCACAGGGTGGTGCAAGCGGAAGCGGCGATCCACAGCAGATGTTGAGTCGCGCCCCAGCGATCCAACTATCCGATTTGCAGAAGGGCGAGGCGGTGATGCTGGTTTCAACTGAAGGTACGTCGGACGTCACCGTCATCACACTGCTGGCAGGAGTTGAACCCCTGTTGCAGGCTCCAGCGGCCAGCCAGAATCTGCTTTCCAACTGGAGCATGGGCGGGGGCGGCGGCGCAGAAGCAGCAGCTCAATAAGACCCTGCAGGCTAACGGTCATCGCAGCGCTCCATTGGATCTTCCTATGGAGCACGAGTTGCCAATCTGTATCGCAGAGCTCAAGTCGAGAAAGCGTTTTATACGAGCAGCGGATCGCGATAAGTTTAGTGTCTTTCTACTCGGGAAGGCCGGTTTGAAAAAGCCTTGATATTCATGAAAACAAAGAGGGGCATATGCATTTGATACGTCTTTTTAGGGTTCACTCAATAATCATCGCTCTCGCACTGAGCTGCGCTGTCGCAGCTTCGGCGCAGCCCCCGGCGGCACCCGCACAGCCACCGGCAACAGTGGGTGTCATACGAGGCCACATCACCGACCAGACGGGCGCGCTGATTCCGGGTGCCAAAATTTCTGTCACCAACGCGGCAGGAAAGACTTTGGCATCCGCCATCGCCGATACATCGGGATCATATGAAGTGCTCGGCCTACCCCCCGGCGGATATGTCGTCAAGGCCGACTTTGCAGGTTTTGCATCATTTCAATCGCCTACCATCCAATTGGCTGCGGGTCAGGCCAAGCGCGTTGACATTGCGATGGCCATTGAAGTGGCACAGCAAAATGTCGTGGTCACGGACGACTCCGCCACCGTGAATGTCGAGGCAGCAGGCAATTCAAATTCAATCGTTCTCAAGGGAAAAGACCTCGACGCCTTGTCCGATGATCCTGACGAGCTTTCAAACGAGTTGTCGGCACTCGCCGGACCTTCCGCCGGTCCGAATGGCGGACAGATTTTCATTGACGGGTTCTCCGGCGGACAGCTACCGCCCAAATCGGCAATCCGCGAGATTCGCATCAATCAGAATCCATTCTCAGCGGAATACGACCGCCTGGGCTACGGCCGCATCGAGATTCTCACTAAACCCGGCACCGACAAGCTTCACGGACAGTTCTTCATCCAAGGCAACGACAAACCGTTCAATACTGGCAATCCATTCACGGCTTCTCTTCCCTCTTATTACAGCTATCAATTCAACGGAACTGCCAGCGGAGCGATCTCGAAAACGTCGTCCTTTTTTGTGAGTGCGGAGCGGCGCAACATTGAAAACGTGAACGCATGGCTGATTCCGGATGCCGTCCTCCAAAACTCCTCGGGGACTTATGTGGGCCTGCCGGATTACGGGATTGACCTGCTCAACCTGCGCATTCGCAACAACGCGTCGGCACGGATCGACTGGCAGCTTGGGAGCAAAAACACGTTCACGGTGCGCTATGGGTTTTGGTCGGAAGCGGAGCATGGGGATCTGAATGCGGGGTCGCTGCCAACGGCGTCGACGCATGAGTCGAACACCGATCACACCGTGCAAATGAGCGATGCCATCGTGATCAACGATCACGCGGTCAATGAGAGTCGCTTCCAATATGAGCGGCAAAATGAAAATCATTATCCCGATTCGACGGATCGCACGATCACGGTTCAAGGAGATTTTAGCGGGGGCGGCTATACGGGCCAGGAAAGCCGCGACCATGCGACCCGCCTGGAATTCCAGAACCTGACGACAATGAGCCATGGCGCACACGCCATCAAGTTTGGAACGCGCATGCGCGATTCCCTCGAAGCTAACTTGACCACGAACAACTACAACGGCTCCTTTTCTTTTGACAGCTACCAAAACTATTTAAATATGGCGAATGGACTGCAATCTGGAGCGACATTCGATCAGCTTGTGGCACAAGGCTACGGTCCTACGACCGCGAGCTTTACGAGCGGGCAGGAGTCCGCGGTCGCAAATATCTTCGACATCGCGCTGTATGTGCAGGATGACTGGAAAGTAAACCCGAGGCTTTCAGTGTCCGGCGGCCTTCGCTGGGAGGCACAAAATCACATAGCCGATCACAACGATTGGGCGCCGCGCGCCTCCCTCGCCTATGCCCTCGACGGCGGCAAGGGTAAACAGGCCAAAACCGTCTTGCGCGCGGGATATGGGACCTTCTACGACCGGTTCCAAGTCACAAACCTGATGACGGTGCATCATGCGAGTACCCAAAATAAGATCGTGTTGAACAGCCCCACCTGCGCATCGACCGCAGCGTCGCTGAACGCTATCGACCTGACTACCTGCCAAAGCAATGCTAGTTCATTCAGCAGTTCGTCCGTGCCCGTACGGTATCAAGTGGCTCCCCATTTCCATTCGCCTTACACGGGTCAGGCTGGTATCGGGCTGGAGCGCCAGTTGCATCCCGGCACGAGCCTGACCCTGACTTACCTTCACTCTTTCGGAGCGCATCAACTCGTGACGCGCAACGCTAATCAGCTTGACAGCGCCGGAGATTATCCCTTGGAACCGGCGGGCGGTTATATCTACCAGTTCTATCCGGAGGGTGTCTACAAGCAAGACCAGTTGATCACCAGCGTCAACGCTCGGGTGAACAAAAATCTGAGCTTGGTAGGTTTTTATACCCTGGCCTTCGCCAACAGCGACGGCGCAGGCGGTTCGAACGCTTCCAATGCCTACAACCTCGGCCAGGACTATGGGCGCGCCACGTTTGTCGCGCGCAACCAGATCTTCACTATGGCAAGTTACCAAGGCCCCTGGGGACTGCGCTTTAACCCGTTCCTGATTGCGCAGTCGGGCAAGCCATTCAACATCATTCTTCCGACTGATCCATTGAACGACTTCTTTAATGAGCGACCGACGTACGCAAGTTCCTCAACGCCGCTTGCTGACCAGGTGGCAACACCCTACGGGCTTCTCGACAAAGCGGCGCTTCCTGGGGAAAAACTGGTGGGCGCGAATATCGGCAACGGACCGGCGGCCGTCGCGGTGAATTTGCGCGTCAGTCGCGGGTTCGGGATCGGTCCCAAGGTCGAATCGAATGGAAACAATCAAAACGGCGGCGGTCCAGGAGGTGGCCCGCCAGGAGGAGGACCGGGCGGCGGTCCGGGGGGTGGCGGCCGCGGGGGACCCCCGGGCGGTGGTCTGGGGCCGGGCGGCTTGGGCGGCGGTGGCCGCGGCGGACCGGGTGGCATGTTCGGGCCAACCAACACGGGACGCAAGTACTCGTTGAATTTCAGCGTCCAGGCGCTGAATCTCTTCAACAATATCGATTACGGCGGTCCGAACGGCACACTGAGTAGTCCGCGATTCAACCGCTCTTCAACGCTGGCCGGAGGCATCTTCAGCACCGGGTCTGCTGCGCGCCGTGTGTTTGCGCAGGTCATCTTTACCTTTTAGAGTAAGCCGATCAAGTCCGAAGGCCGCTGCATATGCGATCGGAGAGGGTGAGTTCACAAGCTTCGCTGGAGGACAGTATCGTAGAGAGTTTTCCACTCGTTCATGCGCTTCTCAAAGCTGAACGTGCTCACGATGCGGCCGCGGGCAGCGCGTCCTTGCGCTTGACGCTCATCGCGTGGTGTCGCCATAAGCGTGAGCATCGCTTTGGCTGATACAGCTGAATCCCGCGCGGGAACAACGGTTCCAAACTCTCCGACAAGTTCGCGTACACCCCCGACGTCCGTGGCGACAATTGGCTTCTGCATGGCCATCGCTTCCCCGACGACAAGCGGCATTCCCTCCCACGCGGAGGAGAGCACGAAGGCATCCGCGGCATCGAGCAAGGCCGGCATGTCACGGCGCTGGCCGAACCAGCGAATGCCGTTAGTCTTTTTGGAATCGAACTCAATTCCCGGATTTGTCCCACCATCTGACAACTTGCCTGTGATCCAGAGCTGCGCCGAGGGATGAATTTCTCTCACCGAGGCGAAGGCGCGCAGCAGATTGGGGAAATCCTTTGCAGGGACGATTCGCCCGGCAGCGAACCAGATAAACTCTTCGGCAACTTCAAATTCAGATCGAGTCTTCGCGCGGCGAAGCGCGTCTGCGGTGAACTCGGCGAGATCGATGGCGTTAGACAGAACCATGCACTTGGCGGCTGGGACCGCTTTCAGACGGATGTACCGTTCTGCAGCGGCCGTGCTGACCGCTACACTGCAACCACTAAATCGATCCGTGAGCCGGTAGGCGAGCATACGCGACCAGCCACCCTCGTAAACGTTATGAATTGTGGAGATGATTGGAGCTCTCGGTAAAGTTATTTCGAGCAGCCGAGCCAGCATGTTTCCGTGAAAATTGTGGCTATGCACGAGGTCGGGATGGAATCTTCTGAGAAGCTTCCATCCCTTCCACAAGCCCATCACCACCCTCAAAGGAGACTTGCGCAGGTTGAGGTGAACAACATCGAGCGTGGTGCGCAGCCCATCCTGTTGGACAGGCACCAAGACGATCAGCAGGACAGTGTGGCCACGTTGCGCCATGCGACCGTCAAGGGCCAGCACTTGTCGTTCCACCCCGCCAACGCCGAGAGACGTCAATACATAGACGATGCGCATGTCGTTCACACTTCACTCGAGAGAGTGAAATGATCATACCGCGCTGGATCAGAATCGTCTGGTAACTACGTTTTTGCGGCGAAAGAACCAATCAATCGCAAAAACTCCGGGACCGAAGATGAGGATGATCAGAGATGCAAACCAGAACGTGAATGGATCTGCCGCGTAGAACTTGTCCGGTGCAGAGATTACTCCCAGGAACGCGATACGATCAGCGGTCCAATAGGCAACTGTCATATTGACGAAAAGCACCAGCGCTACGAATCTCGATCCGAGCCCAAGCGCGAGCAGGATCCCGCCTACAAATTCGACGAGGGCGACAAATAGCGCGGTGACACCGGGCGCGGGCAATCCTAACGACGCGAAAAACTGAGAGACATGGCTAAGATTGTGGAGCTTGCCCCAACCCGTTTGCGCGAACTGCCATCCCCAGTAAAGTCGGATCAGCAGCAACAGAAAGCTTTGAAGTCGGTTTAGGACTGAGCCAAGCGTGTGGTGCGTGTTGCGAATCAAAACTAGCATAGTGTCGATCACTTTCGTCTTGCTTGAGACCGGGAAGATATTTCAAACGGCGTCGCGAATGGACTGAGCGTCGCAAATTCTGTGGGGTGTACAAAAGGTGATGCGCTAATTGTGAATTTACAGCAGCGATTCCAAATCAGGCGCACAGATCCAGCCTAGTTCGGCCCAGGTAGAAAACCAGTCTCGCACCACATTCGGGCGGATTGCCTCTGACTTTCGCGAAGTTGCGAAGCCCTCATCGATTGCCTCAGCGAGCGTGCGTCCCGCACGAATCGCGGTCAGAGTCAAGAATTCCTCGGGATCGAGTCGGCGATAGTAGATAGAAAAGTCCAGGCGATGGGCTACGACCCAGGTCGGTCGACGGCGCAACCGCGGAATACGCGCTGGGGAGTCATCACCATCATCGTGCCTCAGGCCTGCTTCGCTAGTCTGACGCTTCTCGCGGCTGTGCAGAGCCAGAACCAGATCATCGGATTGGTAGTTAAGTGCAAGAAGCTGTATGTGTGGTTGCAGGGAAAGACGTGACCTCGCATCGAGCGTTGCAATCTGATCGAGAGTCAGCGGCGTACGCTCTGCACTATCGAATGCCTCGACGAATGCCCACTCCACTCGCGCTACGTCGATGGCCAGGGCGTGACGGCGACCCGACCACTTCGGCTTGTCCGCGAGCCATTCGACCAATTTGGAACCCAAATTTCGTAACGAGAACGAGTGGCTCGGATGCTCAGTGAGATAGGCAATTGAAAGCTGTTCGAAGCGGCGGTTACCAAGGACAGCTCGCAGCGCCGGGAAATCCTCAGCGAGAGCGCCCATGACGCGGAACCAGTACTGGCGATTGTAAATCTCAAGCCGTTCGAAAGCGCTGAGGCGGCTGTTTGGAGCGATGAATGACGCCGCCACATCGGCCATGGCGCGACCATCAGGAGCCTGTGTGCGCATTTCCTCGTCGGGCGTGAGAGGCATCATCACCGCTTTAGCCATTTCCCGTTGCAGGTCCGCCAGACTCATTTTTTGGGGGGTGATCACGGTACTCATGCTTTGGCCACCTCGGCTACCTGATGCGGCTGCGCGTGGAGAAACCGCTCCGCCTTCTTCGCTTCCGCATGGACTTCGTCGAAACTCGGGATGTGGTCGTCCCATTCGAGAAGCGTCGGTGTCGGGCCGCAGCGCTCGATCGCCCGGGCGTAAAGTTCCCATACAGGATCGATCACAGGATGGTCGTGAGTATCGAGAATGTATTTTTCATACTTTGAATGCCCGGCGATGTGAATCTGAGCTACACGCTGCGCCGGCACAGCGTTGACATAATCCATGGGCGCGAACTCGTGATTCATCGCGGAGACATAGATGTTATTCACATCGAGCAGAATTCCGCAGTCGGCGCGCTCCACGACCTCGGTTAGGAATTCCCACTCTGTCATCTGCGAACCGGTGAATGCGGCATAGCTCGAAACATTCTCGACAGCGACCGGGATTTCAAGATAATCCTGCACCATGCGGACGCGCTCGACGGTGCGCTCTACGGCTTCCCATGTGTAGGGTAACGGGAGCAAGTCATGAGTATAGGTTCCATCCACACTGCCCCAGCAGAGGTGGTCGCTGAGCCAAGGTGTCTTGGTGCGCCGAACAAGCTGCTTGACGCGGCGCAAATGCTCAGGGTCAGGTGCGGTCACGGAACCGAAATACATTGAGACGCCATGCTGTACGACGCGATATTGCTCGAGGATCTGATCGAGCATGGCGAGTGGACGACCGGCATCGATCATGAAATTTTCTGAAATGATCTCGAACCAGTCCACTACCGGCTTGCGGGAAAAGATATGCCGGTAGTGCGGGATACGAAGACCGATTCCGACGCCATGATCTTGGAAAGCATTGAAGCGATTGCCAGGCATGGGGAAGTCTCGTGTGAGAGTCTGTGGCTAATTTGGTTTTGAACTTGTAGTGGATGGGAAGAATGGAGGGATCAGCGCCGCCGGCTCACAGGTGAATTGATTTGCAAAGTCGCGAGCAGCTGATCCCCCGGATCGCTACGCGAACTTCGGTGGCTTGGAGCCGTCGGTAGCGCAGCCGCCCTTGCCCTTGCAACTATTCTTGCCCTTGCAGCCGTTGTCGCTGGACTTGCAGCCGCCCTGGCCTTTGCAATCGTTTTTGCCTTTACAGGAGTGCTTTGCAGGTGCATCCTGGCCAGCATACCGCAAGCCAGCTTTGACAGCCTTGACCGAGGATCCGTTGGCGGTGCCATGGTCGACGGTTTGGGCCGATACGGAGGTTCCGCCGATGAGGCCGGAGAGTGCCGCCGTCAAAAGTAACGCATTGAGCTGATTCTTCATGAGTGACCTCGCTGGGATTGGTTGGGGCGGATGGGCTCCGCGGTTTCTGCGACGCAGGACCGGCCATCCGGTCCGTCCTGCACAATCCTACTCCGCACACTAGGAGTGGGAACCTGGCCGAAAGGTTACAGCCAAACATCGTTAAGTGGAAATGAAATTCTTTCCACCGGTTCTCCTGGTCGATGTACGTGCCTGGGACATGAATGGATTGGCATGGGTCAATCCTCAGAACGCTGCCAAGCGGCAAAAATCCCACGGCCCAGGTAGACAATAGGCTTCAGGTCGAGAAGGTCTATCTCGATGCTGACGGTTTATAGTCTGAGTCTGAGAGATGGAAGAATATGAGGCGGTAATTCGTTGTCAGAAGACGTGAGCATTCAAAAGTTGCGGATTCTAAGCGGCGCAAGCTTGATGATCGCACTGTTGCAGAGCCTCTGTACTGCAGTCTTGACGATTAGCGGCATACGGGTAGCGATCGGGCTCACCGCACAGGCCGCAGCAAGCGGTGTCTATGCCCCGGCTCGTGGCTGGCACCAGGACGCCATTCGGATTCCGATGCTATGGTTGGCGACGATCGGAGCACTGGTAAACCTCGCGGTTCTGGCATGGATCTGGCATCTTCGTTCGCGGGGCTCGGCACAATGGCGTCGCCGTGAATTGAGTAAGAAGGACAAACGGTCTGAACGCTTGCAGGTCGTTCTCTCGATCGTCACCTTGGTCCTTGTCGGTCTGGAAGTATGGACGCATTCCATGGTGCACCGCATTGGTCCCAGGCCTCAGATTCGATCAAGCCACGTCCTTGAGCATCGCCTGATTACCGCGGGTGAAGAAATACCGTCCGTGAAACGAAGGGTCTAATGAAACAGGATCTCGAACTTACACTCGCGCTTCTCACTCGCACGCCAGCTACCCTCAATTCCCTTCTACGCGAGTTGCCGCAGGCATGGACGTTTAGCAACGAAGGCGGGAATACGTGGAACGCATATGATGTGGTCGGCCACTTTGTAAATGGAGAACGCCATAACTGGATGCCGCGTTTGCGCACAATCCTGCAATTTGGAGAATCCCAAGCCTTCACACCCTTCGATCGCGATGCCCAGGCACGCGAAAGCAAAGGTAAGTCGTTAGTTGACCTACTGAACGAGTTCGCCCGCCTCCGCGATGAGAACCTCACCAATCTGCGAGCGCTCAACCTCCAACCGGGAGACCTTGAACGACGTGGCAGGCATCCTTCCTTTGGGGCTGTGACGCTGTCTGAATTGTTGGCGACGTGGGCGGTCCACGACATGACGCACTTGCACCAGCTAACAAGACTCCTGGCGTATCAATATCGAGATGCCGTGGGCCCTTGGAACCGGTTTCTAGGGGTGTTGCAGTGCGATGGGCACAGTTCCCCGGCTTAACGTGTGAATAAGTGCTTGAAGACCGTGCTCAAGTCTAGATAGAGCGCTGAAACTTCAGTTTTGCCAGTTGACGCTGACTGACCCTGTTCCGCTCGCAGGCACGGTATAGGAATGATTCGAACCGCCTTCCCAGATCACGTTGCCCCCAGATTGAATGTCAATGAATTTGAACTGCACAGTCTGGCCTGCGGGCAATGACACATTCAGGAACCAATTTGGGTAATTCGGAGGGAGCATCGGACCTATGGCCGATTGAAAAGTCGTTCCCCAGTTACCAAGCTCGATCGTGTTGCCGGTGACAAAAATGTAGTCGCCCGGATTGGTGGGAGTGGCGTTATTTACTGTAAAGGTCACCGGAATGAGTTTCGCTGCGAGCACAGTGAAAACCATGGTGTTGGCGGAGCTTCCTGCATTGTTCTTCAACTGAACGTTGTAGACGCCATTGACAACGGACGGCACTGTAAATGTAACCGACGAGTTAGTCCAGGATTGGATGGTCGCCGCAGTCGTGCCAAACAAGACGGAGCCAGTCGAGTTACCAAATCCATCGCCCGCGAGGGTCACCGTCATTCCCGGTTGTCCAACGTGCGGACCGATGGATCCTACTTCAGGTGCGGTCGCATTCGCCTGAAATTGCCATACGGAAACGCTGTGTGCGGCGATGGTAAAGTTACCCGCCGGATTGTTGCCTCCGCTGCCTGACGATACGGTCAGGCTATTGCCGCCTTGCAATCCTCCTAGATAGTCCGAGTACGTGCCCGCTGGAAGTGCTGTATTGAGTCCGGTGATGGGATAGGTGGTGGTGTCGTTCTTGTTGACGGCTACCAGCGCGACATCGTTGAAGAACTGGCGCTCGTAGATGTAGACATCGTTATTGATCCACCGTTGCTTCCACGTGCCATACGCGATGGCATCATTTGTCTGCCGCAGGGCGGCAAGTTTGGCGATGATCTTATATGCGGTCGTCGTGGTTGAGAACGATGACATCCAGACGCGGTTATAAGGATCATTCCCACCATTGGTTGGATTGAAGAGATACTGCTCATCCCCGTAGAGAATGATAGGAATGCCGCGCCCTGTGAGGATGAAGGCCATCGCTTCCTGCAGACGGTTCTGGTTGTTATTCAAGTTTAGAAACCGGGGTTGATCCTGGCTGTCGAAGAATGTCACCAGATCATTCGGGTAAGTGAAGTTCCCATTTTCCGCGTTGATGGTTGAATCGATTTCGGTGAAGTTCTTGTCGCTCGCAAACACATCGCGCAGGGCGGTATTGAGGGGAAAGTCCAAGAGCGAGATGCCGCTATTGTTAGCGAACTTATAAGAATCGGCATAAAGAGGATCGTTGGTGCTGGTCTGCATCCATTCGCCGAACAAGAAACTCGGAGCAGCGTTGAATACGGAATTGGCAAACGAATATTCCCAGCCCCAAGTCACGTGCTTGACGGCGTCGAGGCGAAACGCGTCGGTCTTGTGCGTTTGCAATTGCATTGCTGCACCTTTAAGGTATCCATCGATCGTGGGGTTTTCCTGATTCAAGTCGGCAAGGTCTTCCAGCGTGTCGTATTGAACTTGATAGCGATCGTTAAAATCGGCGATGTTGGGATTGTGATGGAAGTATCCATGGGGATCGTTGTTGGCGGCGGCCATGAAAGTGCCGTTGTTGTAGAGCGATCCCATTTCGCCACAGTTATCTGGATTTGAGTGATTGTTGGCCTGGTCCACAATGATCTTCATGCCATTGGAATGCATAGCGTTAACCAGGTTATCAAAGACTGCGAAGGAATCCGTGTTATCTCCGAAGTGCTCCTCGATGTTCATGAAATCACGATTCCAGTAGCCGTGAAATGGCGCTGATACACCGGAACTGCTGCAGTTGAGGTTCTCGTTATTCACGACGGGAGAAACCCAGATAGCCGTCGCGCCCATCCCCTTGATATATGAAAGCTGTTGCTGAATCCCAGCCAGATCGCCGCCCCAGTAGGACTGCCATTGTGTATGCGTTGAATCAAACAGGCCGGAGCTTTGGGCTGGGTTGTCGTTCGTTGTATCACCATCGTAAAAGCGATCGGTAACGACCTGGTAGATTACCTGCTTTTTGAAATCTTGGGCATGAAGCAAGCTGCCGGCGAATATCAGCGCAAATATGACGGCGGGGGAAACGCGTGCCATATGTTTCTCCTTCAAGATCGACGCATGCGGTGATTGTGAATCTTAGGCTGGGTACGTTTCAAAAGGCAAAAGAATTTGTCCCACTCTTCGCCCGATTCCAGGCTTAGGCGTGGGGAACCCGATGGATACGCGTGAATCCACAAGGTCTTCGCATATTCAGAGGAGCCAATTAGTCTTTGAATGGCGAGGCTAGAAGTCTACCGACATCAGCAGGTCAGACAAGCCCCAAGTCGTGCTCAAGCCGCGCATGAAGCCGCTCGCTGAAACCGGAGGGTAGCTCAAACACGCGATCGTCTGCAATTAGGATCACGACATTCCGTATGGAATCGAGCACTGCAGAGCAAATTTCGCACGTCTCAAGATGGCGGTCAATGTGGGCACGCAACTCCGCGTCCAACTCGCCATCGATGTAGGCGGAGATGTATTCCCAAACGTGTTGGCAATCGATTCTCATGCGCCCCACCCAAACAACTTCTTCTGCTTAGGCGCGAATCCTCTCAATTGTGGTGCCAAGGCCTTCTGCAGTAAGGCGCGTGCCCGATGCAGCCGTACCTTGACCGCTCCTTCAGTGATGCCTAAAGCTTCAGCGGTTTCGCGAATGTCCATCTCTTCGATGTCTCGAAGCAACACAACGTTACGGTAAATCTCAGGAAGATTGCCGATCGCGGTGCGTAGCAGTTGGCCAAGTTCTTTTCGTTCCAACGCTTCGGCTGGAATTTCACGCCAGCTTGTCAGGATAGCCGGGGTGTAGTCGCCAGTCTGTTCGTCAGTACCGGCCTCGAGCGAATCTTCGCGACGGGTGCCGATTTTTCGCAGCCTGCCGAGCCCCTCATTGCGGGCGATCGATAGCACCCAGGTTCGGAATTGCGACTCTCCGCGGAAGAGATGGAGGTTGAGAAAGACCTTGATAACAGTTTCCTGGGCCGCGTCTTCCGCCTCTGCTTCGTTTTCGAGTAACGACAGCAACAGGAAGAAGATGGAGCGCTCACAAGGACGGATCAGGTCATGAAACAAGTGCTTCTCACCGGCCAGAATGCGTTGTATACATTGGGTGTCGAATTCCGGATTGGATGCCGTTGTCACAATCTGTCGATCGTCGCTTTCAGGCCAGTTATCTGGCTAATTGCCTTCCAAAGAGTACACCGCTTGGCCCATTGAAAGGTCTTACCGGCGTCAACATTGGATTGCGCCAGGTAAGTTTTTGTGACTGGGTCAGAATCATTGTGCGAAAAATGGTACAGTGGGCTGTACAATCTGCACGAGGAGACCCATGGCCGGAGATATTCAATTAACTTGCAGCGATTGCGGGCAGGATTTTACCTTCACAGCTGCTGATCAGGCGTTCTTTCAGGAACGCGGTTACTCGACTCCCAAGCGTTGCAAGCCTTGCCGTATGGCAAAGAAGAACGACCAGGGGGGTGGAGGGTCCGGCTACCGTTCGGCTCCGGCACAGGGAACGCCTGTGATCTGTTCCGGCTGCGGTCAGCCTACAACAGTACCCTTTGAGCCTCGTGGAGATCGTCCGGTATTTTGCCGGGATTGCTACCAGGCGCGCAAGGGCAGCGGCGGTGGCGGCGGCGGTGGTGGTG